>Ga0209193_1000049_pt1 | contig 94936 bp, 81 predicted proteins | sample COGITO_mtgs_1003_FD_185515 | JGI IMG/M metagenome (GOLD analysis project Ga0209193, IMG submission 185515) | Pelagic marine microbial communities from North Sea - COGITO_mtgs_100330 (SPAdes) (version 2) | ecosystem: Environmental > Aquatic > Marine > Epipelagic ...
TATCCAATTCAATCAAGCCAAGGGCTGGTTAAATATTACTCCAGAAGGAATTCAATTGAATGATGTAAGTCTGGTGGGATTGTCTATGGGAATGAGTATAACCGGTTGGTACGATAAAAAGAAAAAAGCTATTAATTTTGATGGTGTTGTTACTCCTGTTTATGCAATAAATGGTGTATTTGAGCGATTGGCTGGTAAACTTTTTGGTGAGCAAAAAGGTGAAGGCTTATTCAGCTTTGTATATACAATGAAGGGTCCGACTTCCGCTCCAATTGTTGAAGTCAAACCACTTTCAATTTTAACACCTGGTGGGTTCCGCAAAATATTCAGATCAGATATTCCGGCGCCTGAGAAGTAACTCTTGCATATTGAAGGCAAACAATTAATTATATCATATGAAATTATCTGATTTTGACTTTGAATTACCAAATGAATTGATAGCTTTGAGGCCTGTTCACCCTCGAAGCTCGTCAAAACTATTAGTTTCAAAAGATGATAAAATCATTGATGATCAATTCTTAAATTTACTAAAATACCTAAAAAAAGGTGATCGCTTAGTGCTAAACGACACTAAAGTAATTCCTGCAAAATTACATGGTAAAAGAATTAGACATTCAGATAATGGAAGAACTACAGCAAATATTGGTATAAATTTACTATCAAAAAATAATGATGGCCATTGGTTGGCATTGGCTAAGCCTGCCAAAAGAGTAAATGTTGGTGAAATCATAAATTTTGATAATGAATTGACTGCAAAAGTCCTTGATAAATCTTCTAACGGATTAGTCTTGCAGTTTAACTTGAGTGAAGAAATTTTTGACCAAAAATTAAAGGAAATAGGAACAATGCCGCTTCCTCCTTATATCGCGTCACAAAGATTACCTGATAAGTTGGATGATAATGATTATCAAACAGTATTTGCAGAAAAATCTGGTTCAGTTGCTGCTCCAACGGCATCATTGCATTTTGATGACGTTTTATTAAAACAACTAAATGACTTTGGAATAAAAACTTCCAAGGTTACTTTACATGTTGGTGCAGGTACTTTTTTGCCAGTTAAGGTAGATAATATTGCTGATCACAAAATGCATTCAGAATGGGGCGAGGTTAACAATATAGCTGCATCTGAAATCGCTAAAACAAAATCTGAAGGTGGTCGAATTATACCAGTTGGTACAACCGCATTAAGGCTTATAGAAACTGCTGCTAAATCTGGGAAAATTAATTCTTGGACTGGTGATACAGATATATTTATTACTCCGGGTTTTAAATTCAAAATAGCAGACGGTTTGATAACAAATTTTCACTTACCAAAATCAACATTATTGATGTTAGTCAGTGCTTTAATCGGTACGGAAAAGTTAAAAAACGTGTACCTTCATGCTATAAATAATAGATATCGATTTTTTTCTTATGGCGATGCATCTTTATTGCTTCCATAAAATATAAACGACTTTATAAGCGTCGCAAATATACAAATCACAAAGCGTGATTCTGTTAATCTCTACAAAATATTTATGGATAATCTTATGCTTTTTGTTGTCAAAAATTCGTGGGCTCTATTGTTTGGCATGTTTTTGTTGATGCTTGGAAATGGGCTTCAAGGAACTCTTTTAGGAGTTAGAGGATCAATTGAAGGAATGTCCCCACAAACAATGTCATGGGTAATGACGGGTTATTTTGTTGGTTTCTTATTTGGATCACAGCTTGCTCCAAATATGATTAGAAGAGTAGGGCATGTTCGTGTTTTTGCTGCCCTTGGATCATTAGTGTCGGCTTGTTTAATATTATATGCAGCTTGGACTAATCCATATTTTTGGTTTTTGTTAAGAGTAATTGTTGGTTTTTGTTTTTCTGGTATTTACGTTGTAGCGGAAAGTTGGCTGAATGACTCATCTTCTAACGAAACACGTGGGCAAACATTATCTGCCTATTTAATAGTTCAGATGATGGGTATAGTTTTAGCGCAAGCTGTCTTAAACATTGCAGATCCATCAGGATATATATTATTCATCATCATTTCAGTTGTAGTATCACTCTCATTCGCACCAATTTTACTATCTGTAAGTCCAGCACCCCAATTCCAAACATCTAAAAGAATGACCCTCTCACAACTTTGGAGTATTTCTCCTTTAGGTGTTGTGGGGCAATTTTTTCTTGGTGCAATCTTTGCAGCTTTATTTGGTATGGCTTCAGTCTATGGTACAGAAAGAGGTCTATCAGTGAAAGATATATCATTGTTTGTAGCTTCAATATATTTTGGTGGCATGATTTTACAATACCCAATTGGTTGGATATCTGACAGGATGGATCGCCGTGTTTTGATATTTATAGTTTGTACAATTGGAACTATTTTTAGCTTTGGTGCTAATCTGTTTGATAATTTTATATGGTTATTGATAGTTGCTTTTATAATTGGAGGAGTATCTAACCCACTATATTCATTGTACATAGCATATACTAATGATTACCTTGAACACGATGATATGGCATCGGCTTCTGGGGGGTTAATATTTTTAACTGGAGTTGGTGCAATATTTGGGCCGAGTATTGTTGGTTGGTTGTTAGATGTTTTTGGAGCAGAAAGCTATTTTTGGTTTATAGGTACAATAATGGCAATTATGGCTAGTTATGCGCTATATCGTATGACACAAACTTCTAGTACAGCTGTTCAGGATACCAGCGCATATGCTCCAGTTACACCAGCTTCCACACCAATTGCTATAGAATTTGCCCAAGAGTATGCTATTGAGATGGCCTTGGAAGAAGAAGAAACCAATAATGTATAGTATTTATTATATTTTATCATATTTATATGATTGAAATCAAAAAATGCTAGGCTTGTATATCTTACTTCAATCATGCATTATATATATAGTTTAATATTAAACGATAATTGGAGTGATTATGGCGACTATGTATGATATGATTGTAATCGGTGCTGGACCTGGCGGTTATGTTGCAGCAATTCGAGGTGCACAATTAGGGCTGAAAGTTGCTATAGTTGAACGGGAGCATATGGGAGGGATTTGTCTCAACTGGGGCTGTATACCGACTAAAACTATGCTTCGATCATCAGAAATATTTCATCTAATGCATCGAGCAAGTGAATTTGGGTTATCTGCCGAAAATATTAGTTATGATCTAGAAGCTGTCGTAAAACGTTCTCGTGGAGTTGCATCACAACTTAATTCTGGCATTGGGCACTTGTTAAAGAAAAATAAAGTTGAAGCAATAATGGGAAATGCATCAATTACATCAAAAAATACCATTACAGTTAAAACAGACAAAGGCACAACAAAACTTCAAGGTAAAAATATAGTATTGGCGACAGGTGCCAGAGCAAGAGAGCTTCCTGGATTGGAGGCTGACGGTGATCTAGTATGGACTTATAAAGCGGCTCTAACACCAACTAGGATGCCTAAAAAGCTATTGGTGATAGGGTCTGGTGCAATCGGTATAGAATTCGCAAGTTTTTATAATACGTTGGGTTCTGACACCACAGTTGTGGAAGTTATGGATCATATTTTACCTGTAGAAGATGAAGAAATTTCAAAATTTGCAAAAAAATCTTTTATCAAGCAAGGCATGAAAATTTTAGAAAAAGCATCTGTAAAAAAATTAGATCGCCTCAAAGGCAAAGTAGTAGCTCATATCGAAATAAATTCTAAAATAGAAAAACAGGAATTTGACACAGTTATCTCTGCTGTAGGTATTGTTGGTAACATAGAGGATATTGGTTTAGAAACACTAAACATAAAAGAAGAACGAAGCCATGTTATTACAGATAAATATTGTAGAACAAACGTAGAAGGCGTTTATGCTATTGGAGATCTAGCTGCTCCACCTTGGTTGGCTCATAAGGCTTCTCATGAAGGTGTTATGGTTGCAGAACTTATTGCCGGCATGAATCCACACTCAATAAAACCAGAAAATATTGCTGGATGTACATACTGTTATCCTCAAATCGCTTCAGTTGGTTATACTGAAGCGACCGCAAGAGAGAAGGGATTTAATATCAAGGTTGGACGTTTTCCTTTCGTTGGAAATGGTAAAGCTATAGCACTCGGTGAATCTGAAGGATTAGTTAAAACAATTTTTGATGCAAAGACTGGGGAATTGCTTGGAGCACATATGGTTGGAGCTGAAGTGACTGAAATGATTCAAGGATATGTAATATCAAAACAGTTAGAAACTACTGAACAAGATTTAATGGGTACTGTATTTCCACATCCAACTTTGTCAGAAATGATGCATGAGAGTGTATTAGATGCATATGGGCAAGCAATACACATATGATTTCAAGTTTACGAATGTATGAATTTCCAGAGATGCAAGGTGCATTGAATAATTATTGGAATTTAATACATAATGAGCTTTCAGATTGTGGAATTCAATCACCTGTCTCACTTGATATGACACTTAATGAGCAACAAGCATGGCTAAGTCCTAATCTTGTATTAGCTCAAACTTGTGGAATGCCATATCGTAAGTTTTTACACAAAAAGGTTACATTAATTGGGACACCAGATTTTAATTTAAATGACTGTCCTGAGGGTTATTACAATAGTGTTTTTATATCTAATATAAATGACAATAGAAAATGTTTAACTGATTTCAAAAATGCTTTATTTACTTACAATATGGCTAATTCACAATCAGGATTAGCTGCAGCTTATTCTCATACAAGAAAAAATGATTTTTGGTTTAAGCATAGAATAATAAGTAAAAGTCATAAAAAATCTTGTGAAATGGTTGCCAATGGAAAAGCTGAAATAGCTTGCATTGACGCAATTACATGGAGGTATATTGAAAAATACACATCATTAAATAATTGTTTAAAAGTTATAACGAAGACTGATCCAACACCCGGATTACCATACATTTCTTCACTGGGCGCCAATCAAAGTTTAGTTTTCAGATCAATACAAATAGCTTTAGAGAAAATAGATAAAAATGATAAAGATATATTAGGTATTAAAAATTTGGTATGGATTGATAAATGTTGTTATTTAAAATATTCAAATCCACCATCTAAAGCCACAGCAAATGATGGATTTATTTGATCCAGGAACTTTTAAGCGAATGCCAATCCAACAACATAGGCTACAATAGCGCACACACCACCCACTAATACTGTTTCGCCAACACTTCTAAATATGTTCTGCCTTACGACCCAAAACCGAAGAAAACCCAGTATTGTTAACGCAAAAAAGGTAGAAAAAATTGATATTTGAAATGTTCCAGTATTTGCATCAAAAATGAAATATGGCAAAAGCGGTATTATGCCAAAACAAAGGAAAGCTAAAAATGTTGCTAATCCATTAAGTATTGGGTTTTCTCCATTGGGATCTGCCATTTGTATTTCATACGCCATCATAAAATCTGCGTAATGATCAGGGTAATGTTCTAAAATATCAGTCATTTCTTTAGCGTGATTTAATGAAAAACCTCTATCTTGTAACATTTCAATAGCTTCAATACGTTCCATTTCGGGATTATTCTTTATTTCAAACAGTTCTTTTTCTCTTACTGAATGATACAAATCTTGTTCTGAGCGAGCTGATAGGAATTCCCCTAAACCCATTGCAGCGCCGTCTGCAAATAGATTAGCTAACCCAAATAATAAAACTGCTATTCCACCAATTTCTGCTATTCCACCAGCACCAGCTCCTGCAAATCCAGCAACAACTGCAAATGTAGTTACTATACCGTCATTCCCACCATAAATAATTTGTTTAATAAATTCTGCAACCGGACTTATGTGGTGTTCTCGGCCCTTATGCTCGGCCATTTTTTCTGATGAAGTAATCATACCTTCCTACTAACTTGTGCTTATTAAAAGGACCAGAAAAAAATAAAAAATCTATATTTTTCAATATCTAAAATGTACATAAACAAATTTATTAACAATAATTAAAAGACAGTTTGTTCGCAAATTAGTGAATGAACTTTCTTGTGTGAAGACTTGCGATTATGTTATATTATTAATCAAATATATGACGAGTCGGGCGTAATCTTATATAAAACCTACTCTGATTTACCAAATTTTAAAAAATATTCTTTTAAGAACAAGTTGGAGCTAGGAAATAATTATGAAAGATAATGCGGGACTTTGCCCAGTTATGCATGGTGGAAATACTACCAATAATACTGGTACTACCAATCAAGACTGGTGGCCAAATCAACTAAATCTTAATATTTTGCGCCAACATGATCAAAAATCTAATCCAATGGGATCTGATTTTAATTATAGCCATTCTTTTGAACAATTAGACTATGATGCGTTGAAAAAAGATCTTCATGCTTTGATGACAGACTCACAAGATTGGTGGCCAGCAGATTACGGTCACTATGGCCCATTTTTCATAAGAATGACATGGCATGCAGCTGGTACATACCGTACTGGTGATGGCCGTGGTGGCGGTGGTACAGGGGCGCAGCGGTTTGCTCCTCTAAATTCATGGCCTGATAATGGTAATCTTGATAAAGCGCGGCGGTTACTTTGGCCTATCAAACAGAAATATGGTAATAAAATTTCATGGGCAGATTTGCTCATCCTAACTGGAAATGTTGCAATTGAATCCATGGGAGGCAAAGTTTTTGGATTTGGTGGTGGCCGTGAAGATATTTGGCATCCTGAAGAAGATATATATTGGGGGGTTGAAACTGACTGGTTGGCAGATAATCGTTATGAAGATACACGCCAGTCATTAGAAAACCCACTTGCAGCGGTTCAAATGGGTTTAATATATGTCAATCCAGAAGGACCAAACGGAAACCCTGACCCTTTATTAAGTGCGCAAGATATTCGTGAGACATTTGGTAGAATGGCGATGAATGATGAAGAAACTGTTGCGTTGGTTGCTGGTGGGCATACTTTTGGAAAAGCTCATGGCGCTGGTGATCCTAGTCTCGTGGGTGCAGAACCTGAAGGAGCTCAGATTGAACAAATGGGCTTTGGGTGGAAAAATGCACACAGTTCTGGTGTTGGTAGAGACACAACAACAAGTGGAATTGAAGGTCCGTGGACATCAAATCCAACTCAGTGGGATAACGGGTATTTTAATTTATTATTCAAATATGATTGGGCACTGACAAAAAGTCCTGCAGGTGCAAATATTTGGCACCCAATAAATATTGCGGAAACAGATATGGCACCTGAGGTAGATGATGAAAGTTTAAAAGTCACGCCTATGATGACAACAGCTGATATGGCGATGATAAAAGATCCGTCTTATAGGGCTATATCCGAACGTTATCACCAAAATCCTGATGAATTAGCTGATGCATTTTCAAAAGCTTGGTACAAATTGCTTCATAGGGATATGGGGCCAAAAATACGATACCAAGGTCCTGAAGTGCCAGAAGAGGAAATGATTTGGCAAGATCCAGTTCCTGTAGGATCTACAAATTATGATGTTTCAGCCATTCGACGTGAGATTAAATCTTGTGGCTTATCGACACTAGAATTAGTTGAAACTGCTTGGGCTTCTGCATCTACTTTCCGTGGAACTGATATGAGAGGTGGTGCAAATGGTGCTCGTATCAGCCTTTCTCCACAAAAAGATTGGGCGGTCAACAAACCTGAACAATTGGCTCGTGTATTGAATATTTTAAAGCCTATCGCTGAAAATCATGGGGCTAGTTTAGCTGATGTGATTGTTTTGGGAGGTGGTGTTGCAATAGAGATGGTAAGTGATGTTCAAGTAGCCTTTATTCCAGGGCGTGGAGATGCATTAGCAGAGCAAACGGATGAAGAGTCTTTTTCTGTATTAGAGCCAATGGCTGATGGCTTTAGAAATTACCAAAAGACACAATTCACGGTCTCTCCGGAAGAAATGCTACTAGACCGTGCACATCTGCTTGGATTAACAGCTTCTGAAATGACGGTGTTAGTTGGTGGTTTGCGTTCCATCGGACTGAGTGATTGTGGTCATGGTGTCTGGAGCGATGATGATAATCTTAATACTGATTGGTTCAATACACTATTGGATATGAATGTTGTGTGGAGTTCCACAGGACCTAATAGTTATGAAGCTAAAGATAAAAAATCTGGGAAAGTCGTTAGAACCGCTTCACGAGTTGATTTGGTGTTTGGATCAAATTCAGAATTGAGAGCTTTGGCCGAATTGTATGCACAAGAAGATAATAAAGCTAAATTTATTACTGATTTTATTTCTGCTTGGAATAAAGTCATGAATGCAGATAGGTTCGATTTAACATAAAATATTTAATATATAAAAATTAATAAGGGCTTACATTTTGGCCCTTATTGATAATCTTCATATAACCATTTATGTGTTAAAATAGTCTGTATAATTAGAGATTAATTACACAATTTAATATTTTCAGGTAATTTATTTAGGTTTTTCATACAATACTTCTGATTTTAGATTATATATAAGGCCAACACACAAGGATTTATTTTATGCGTGACTTAAATATCCCATCAGAACGTCATCCAGAAAAAGCAAATAAGCCTGACAATGCTCAACCTAGCAAGCCATCATGGATCCGGGTTAAGGCACCAATTTCCGACGGTTATAAAAAAACACGTGATATTATGCGTGAAAATAAATTAGTCACAGTTTGTGAAGAGGCTGGGTGTCCAAATGTTGGTGAATGCTGGTCTCAAGGGCATGCAACAATGATGATCATGGGTGAGGTCTGTACAAGAGCTTGCACATTTTGCAACATAGCTACAGGCAAGCCACCAGAAGATTTAGATGTATTTGAGCCTGGTAGAGTTGCAGATGCAGTTAAAAAGCTTGGATTAAAACATGTTGTTATTACATCTGTAGATCGTGATGACGTTCAAGATGGTGGTGCCGAACACTTTGCGCAAACAATACGTGCTGTTAGAAAACAATCACCCGATACTACGATTGAAATTCTTACCCCAGATTTTATTAGGTGTGATGATAATGTTTTAAAAGTCGTGGTTGATGCAAAACCAGATGTTTTTAATCATAATTTAGAAACAGTACCTGGCTTATACCCAGAAGTAAGGCCTGGCGCGCGCTATTTCCATTCTTTAAGGCTATTGCAACGTGTGAAAGAAATAGATCCTACAATGTTTACTAAGTCAGGTATTATGGTTGGCCTAGGTGAAAATAAACAATCAGTAGTTCAAGTTATGGATGACATGCGAGCAGCTGATATTGATTTCCTTACAATTGGCCAATATCTGCAACCCACACCAAAACATCATGCTGTTGATAGATTTGTTACTCCTGATGAATTTCAGATTTATGAAAAAACTGCTTATAATAAAGGTTTTTTAATGGTTTCTGCCACGCCATTAACTCGCTCAAGTTATCATGCGGGCGATGACTTTTTAAGGCTTAGACACGCAAGAATGTCAAAATTTGGTAAATAATTATGGCTTGGTAGAGTTGATGTACTACACAAGCCAATTATTATTGCTCTTTATCTACGAGGGGATTTGTTTCCACCACCCCTAAATGGTTTTTTACCAGACTTAGAGTTATTCCTACTATTATTATCACGAGGTCCTGAGCCCCTTTTTGAATTTGCACCACCACCACGTCTTCGTGGTGCGGGCTTTTCAAAGTTTGGAATTAAATTTTGGGTGAGACCTTCCATTTCAACAACTGGAATATCCATTTTGATAATTTTTTCAATATCCCATAATTGTTTATGTTCATCAGGGGCGCAGAATGCAATTGCTTTTCCATCAGCGCCAGCTCGTGCTGTACGTCCAATTCGATGAACGTAAGATTCTGGTACATTGGGTAAATCAAAATTAATAACAATTTCTATACCTGGAATATCTATGCCTCGTGCCGCTATATCTGTTGCGATAAGTACATAAGTTTTACCTTTTTTGAAATCATCCAGTGCTCTTTGTCGTTGACCTTGTGATTTATTACCATGGATTGCATCAGCGCCAATATTTTGTGTTCCTAGCCATTTTACTAATTTATCGGAGCCATGCTTGGTGCGGGAAAATACAATAACGCGTTTTTTAGGATTTGCAGATATAATTCTTTGTAATGCCAAGCCTTTATTTTGTTTAGATAAATGCATTAAGCTCTGCTCAATTTTATCTACTGTGGAATTTTCTGGTGTAACAGACACTTGAACAGGATCGGTTAAATAAGTTTCTGTTAGTTTTTTAATTTCCTTTGACATTGTAGCAGAAAATAAGAGTGTCTGACGGTCTTTATTAACTTTTGATATAATGCGCTTAACCGCAGGCAGAAAGCCTATATCAAGCATTTGATCAGCTTCATCTAAGACTAAAAATTTTGTTTCATCTAATCGCAATCCCTTTTGATCAACAAGATCTTCAAGTCTGCCAGGAGTTGCTACTAAAATATCAACACCTTTAGACAGATCACGCATTTGTTTTCTAATAGGAGCGCCACCAATCGCATGGGTAAAGTTTAATGGTAATCTTTTTCCAAAACTCACAAATGCTTCATGAATCTGTAGTGCTAATTCACGCGTAGGTGAAAGAATTATAGCTCTTGCTGAACGACCCTTTATCGCTATTGGATTCATTAATAATTGTTGAATTAATGGTAACGCAAATGCAGCTGTTTTACCTGTACCCGTTTGAGCTAGCCCAACTAAATCTTTGCTGTTTAAAACTGCTGGAATTGCCTGAGATTGGATCGGAGTTGGTAATGTATATCCTAGAAAACCCAATGCTTTAACTATTTCTGCATCTAGGCCTAATTTTGAAAATGCACTTGCATCAGATTTAGGTTGCTCTACCCGCTGTTTTTTCTTTTCATCACGGTTTTTTGGTTTTGATGACGAGGAAGTTAATAATGAAGCTTCGTCTTTTTTTAGTATAGTTACGTTTGATGCTGCTTTTTTTCCAGTTTTTTCATCAAGTAATAACTCGTAAGTTAGCATGTCACCTTCTTTGACAACTTTTAGGCCTGAAGCTTTAAGGGCTGACATATGTACAAAAACATCATCGCCCCCTTGATCAGGGTTTATGAAACCTAAACCTTTTACAGGATTATACCAAATTACTGTGCCTGTTAGCATGTTTGTATTCGCTCTCTAGATTTATGCCTGTATGCCATACGGCGCTAATACAGACTATTGTTGGCTAAAACCTAGGGATCCAGTAATGCGAATCGCCGTCAAATGTTTATACACCTGGCCAGCCGAAATTGATCTAATAGGTGACGTACGCGATGAAAACAAGCGTGTTTATCAAATGATTTCTAGAACTTGATTTTGAATTTGTTGGTTAATTATTTAAAGACAACTTTTCCAATGTGATCTAAATTTCTATTTCTTTGGGCATAATCAATCCCATAGCCAACAACAAATTCATCAGGGATCTCAAATCCAATCCAATCAGCTTTTATTTCTACTTCTCGTCTCGCGGGTTTGTCTAAGAGTGCACACACCTTTAACCTAGCTGGCTTTCTAGATTCTAATAATGTCTTTACATGATGTAATGTATGGCCTGTGTCTACTATATCTTCGATAACTAAAACATCTCGACCTTCAATTTCACCCCTCAAATCTTTTAAGATCCTGACTTCACGTGAACTTTCAGTAGAATTTCCATACGAAGAAGTTTCCAAAAAATCGACTTCGCATGGTAAATCTAATTCTCTTGCTAAATCTGCAATAAAAACAAATGATCCTCGCAATAGACCAACAACAATAAGTTTATCTGTATTTTTGAAATAAAGAGATATATCCTCGGCAAGTTCTTCACATCTTGCAGCAATTGATTTTGCTGAAATCATTGTTTCGACATTATAATTTGAATGATCCATTACTGCTTTCATTTGAAAATTTAATAAATATAAAAAAATTTTAGTTTATTAACTCTTTTGCATCAATGAAAAAATTTACTCAAATATATACTTTCTTAATGACGAATGATTTTAATTTAAATAGAACAAGATTATGCCAACACATACAGAAAAACGTATTATGCCCTACACTGCAAAACAGATGTATGATCTTGTTGCAGACGTTGAGACTTATCCTGATTTTTTACCTTGGTGTGCTGCAACAAGAATAAGAAAAGTGACAAAAGATAGTCATAAAACTATAATTGAAGCAGACTTAATTATTGCCTTTAAGGTTTTTCGAGAGCGTTTTGGATCTAGAGTAACGCTAAAGGCTGAGAAATTTTCAATAGATGTAGAGTACCTAGATGGGCCATTTAAATATTTAAATAATCATTGGATCTTTCGAGATGTCGATGGCGGGTGTGAAGCAGATTTTTTTGTTGATTTTGAATTTAAGTCAAGGGTCTTACAGGCACTCATAGGCGTTGTTTTTAATGAGGCAATGCAAAGAATTGTAAAGGCATTTGAAATGCGAGCTGATGATTTATATAAATAATTCAACAATTTAAATGGCTCCAATAAAAAAATATTGGAGCCTAAAATTTATGATGCCATGTCATATGCACGTTCACCATGAGATGACTGATCGAGGCCTGTAAGTTCGCTTTCCTCCGAAACGCGAATAGGGCAAAATAATACAACAATTTTTACAATTAAATATGTTGCAATAATAGTAAATATGCCAACAACTAGTAGTGATCCAAGTTGTTCAGTCCAGCCTGCATACCCAAAAGTAGCTAGCATTATTGTACCAAATATTCCACCTACGCCGTGCACTGCAAACACATCAAGTGTATCGTCAATTCTGAACCAACCTTTTATTACTTCACAGATTATTTGGCACAGTACACCAGCTATTGAACCAATTAACATGGCTTCAACTGGAGATACCCATCCTGAAGCTGGAGTAATTGAGGCTAATCCTGCAATTGTACCTGTAACAAGTCCAACTAAAGATGATTTACCATACTTTATCCGTTCATATAGTGCCCAAGTTAGTGATGCTGATGCCGCTGAAATATGAGTAACTGTTATTGCCATAGCAGCTCCACCGTCTGCAGCTAGCTGAGATCCGCCATTAAAGCCAAACCATCCTACCCACAGCATTGCAGCGCCAAGCATTACATATCCTGGATTATGAGGTGGTACGTTTTTGTTTAACCTTGGGCCTAAAGCAATTGCAACAACCAGAGCCGCTATTCCAGCTGTTTCATGTACTACAATACCGCCAGCAAAGTCTTTAACTCCGTTTGTGAATAATGATCCATCAGCACCAGATAAAAGTCCTCCGCCCCAAATCCAATGTGTCACAGGTGCGTAAACTAATAGCATCCAGAGTGATGAGAAAGTTAATACAAAAGAAAAAGATACTCTTTCAACATACGCACCCACTATTAGGGCTGGTGTAATTATGGCAAATGTCATTTGAAATGCAAAAAATAAAACTTCAGGAATTGTGCCAAATAAAGTGGTGGAATCTACTCCTGAGAGGAACATTTTTCCAATGCCACCCCAAAAGATATTCCCATCGCCAAAAGCTATTGAATATCCAAAGCTAAGCCATAAAATTGACATCAAACAAGCTATAGCAAAGCACTGCATAAATACAGAAAGAACATTTCTTGCTCTAACTAAACCACCATAAAATAATGCCAAACCAGGTAGTGTCATAAACAAGACAAGAGCAGTTGCTACCATTATCCAAGCTGTATCAGCACCGTTCATAATATAATCTCCAAATGTTTAAATCCGTTTGAAGAAAAACTAATATTTTATAAAGATTAAACTTGCTTAACTTAAGTTTGATGCATAAATTGTATATAAATTAGGCATATTTACATGAATGGTTGAATTATTGTGCGATTTAGGAAAATTTTATTTGTGATTATTTAATTCTTCTAGTATTAAATTTAATGCATATTCAGTTGCCATTTTTCTTACATTATCACGCCCAAGAGAACCAAAATGCTTTGTATAAGAGCGTGTTGTGCCGTCTTGAAGGGCTAACCCAAAGCATACTGTGCCTTCTTCTTTGTGTTCAGATCCTCCGGGCCCTGCAATACCTGTAACAGACAAAGAAAGGTTGGCTAGGGAGTTTTTTAAAGACCCAATGGCCATTTCAATAGCTATCTCTTCACTAACAGCACCAAATAAATTTAAAGAATTCTGCCTAACATCAAGCATTTTGATTTTTGCTTCATTCGAATAAGTCACAAAGCCTCTATCAAAAAAATTTGAAGATCCTGGTATTGCAGTTAATTGACTGGAAATCATTCCACCAGTACAGCTTTCAGCTGTTGTTAGTCGCCATCTAAGTTTTTTTGTAAGTTTTAGAATGTTTTCCACATTAGTCATAAAGTCAGTCCGAAAAATAGAATAATCGATAAACATATTGCAGATAATATGCCTGCTAAAACATCATCCAACATAACCCCAAAAGGAGTTGATATTTTATCCGCCCAGCTTATTGGCCATGGTTTAATTATATCAAAAAAACGGAAAAGTGCAAAAGCAGATAAAAATATATACGCTAAACTCATCGAATAAGTTGAGTTAGAAGTGTTTATATTGATAACACTTTCAGATATTGAGATATGAAAACTTGTGTTTGATGTGATTACAAATAGGGGTGCAAATGTGATCCATTGTCCAACGATTTCGTCGATAACAATCTCACTTGGATCGTGTTCCGTTTTGCCTTTTGTTTCAACATAAGTCGCACCATAGCCAATGACGAATACTATCAAAGAGATAAGTAAAAAATGCCATATGTTGAAATTATTTATTAAAAAAATATAAACAAATGGTAAGGCTCCTAGTGAACCCCAGGTTCCGGGTGCTGGCTTTAAAAGCCCAATATAAAACCACGTAGTTATAAAGCGCATCATTTTTTTATAAGTGTAGCTGTTGCTTGAGCTGCAATACCTTCATTTCTTCCTGTAAAACCTAATTGTTCCGTAGTGGTAGCTTTAACAGATACTTTATCAATATCAATCTTAGTGATTTTAGAGATGTTTTCACGCATCTTTTCTGCGTGTGGTCCAATCTTTGGGGTTTCACAGATTATAGTGCAGTCAAGATGATTAATAATGAAACCACGCTCTTTGCATAAAAGAACAGCTTTTCGAAGAAATATTTCAGACGAAGCATTTTTCCATTTTTGTTCTGATGGTGGAAACCATTGTCCAATGTCGCCCGCGCTTAAAGCGCCAAAAATAGCATCTGTTATAGCATGCATAGCTACATCAGCATCAGAATGCCCCAGCAGTGCTTTTGTATGACTAATTTCTATTCCATTTAAGGTTACACTACTTCCTGATCCAAGAGCGTGTACGTCATACCCATTGCCAACTCTTATATCCATGGTATCTCCTATTATTTGTCTTGCTAAACTAAAGTCATTCTGGGTTGTAATCTTTATATTTTCTTCTGCACCTAAAATGGGCGTTACTTCAATTCCAGCAGATTGTGCTATAGCAACGTCGTCTGTTAACGACTTATTTGTATTTTCATATGCATTGTAAATTTCATTTAATTTAAATGCTTGAGGTGTTTGTGCTTTCCAAATCATTTCTCGGGAGATATTTTTTTGCACTTTATTTTCTGATATTGACCACAATGTATCAACGATTGGCAATGCTAAAAAACAAGCATTATATTTTTCCAAACCATTGATGAGCCGTTTAAGTGCAACTATCGGTAAGCATGGTCTAGCACCATCATGGATTAAAACATATTCACTTGAAGCCGCCTTTATTCCATTAAAAACGCTCTCAGACCGGGTTTCACCACCTAGGACTGGCTTTGAAAGCCGGGGATTATTAATTCTTGATACTGCGTTTTTATAAAGCTGTTTGTCATCATTGTGTATTACGCAAATGATATTATCAATTGCTTTATGGGCGAGTAGGGCATCAATTGTATAATGCAAAATTGGTTTTTGTGCAATTTCACGATATTGTTTTGGTATTCCGCTACCTGCGCGAGTTCCTCGGCCTGCTGCTACTACTATGGCTGTTATAGAATTCATATTTCTGTTTATATAACGAAACATTAGCGATGCAAGTTAGTTTAAACTTGTCATTGAAAATCTTAATGCCTATTAATTAATCATGTGTACTTTAATGGTTGGAAAACAGGCAATATCGCCTCCTGTCTTATTATCGCCTTTAGCTGGCATAACAGACTTACCTTACAGAAATCTTGTTTCTAGTTTTGGAGCGGGTCTTGTGGTTTCAGAAATGGTTGCAAGCCATGAAATTATGCAAAAAGGAAAGGACGCACGCGCAAGAGCAGAATTAGGATTTAATGTTGATGGAACATCAGTTCAAATTGCGGGCCGTGATGCATTTTGGATGTCTGAGTGTGCTAAACTAATAGAGGGTAATGGCGCTAAAATAATTGATATTAATATGGGATGTCCTGCTAAAAGTGTAGTGAACGGTGCATCAGGTTCAGCGTTGATGCGGACACCAGATTTAGCGCTTAAATTAATTGAAGCAGTTGTAAATGCGGTAGATATCCCTGTTACATTAAAAACTAGATTGGGTTGGGACCATAATGATTTGAACGCTGCTGATTTATCATCTAGCGCAGAAAAAATTGGAATTCAAATGATTACAATCCACGGACGAACAAGGTGCCAGTTCTATAAAGGCGATGCAGATTGGAGAAAAATACGAGAGGTTAAAGAGGCTGTAAGTATTCCAGTTATTGCTAATGGTGATATTATAGATACTCCAACGGCGAAATTGGCCATGAAACAATCTAAAGCAGATGGAGTAATGATTGGTAGAGGAGCGCAAGGCAAGCCATGGCTTCTGTCTCAAATTGCATCAGAAATATTCAATACAAAGCCACCAGAAATACCTTCAGGAAATAAATTATTAGAAATGATATCAAATCATTATCTTGAGATGCTTAATTTTTATGGTGAACAACATGGCAATAAAGTTGCTAGGAAACACTTGGGTTGGTATATGGATTATATAGGTGTAAATCCTATCGATCGGAGAGCTTTACAAACAGAAACTGATCCCCAAAAAGTATTAGCAATGATTTCTTCCTTATCAGCAACGGAGGATAATCCATGCCAATAATTGATTTTGCTCACGTTTGGAATACAATTCCGTTCCCGGCATTTATAATTAATTCAGAATTTATAATTATTGAAGGTAACTCAGCCGCTGAACAAGTTGTTCAAACATCTCATAATCAAATGTCTGGAAAAGCATTAAGCGTATTCTTTGGTATAAATTCTGTAGTTTTAGAAACTATTAAACAAGTAAAACGTGAAAATTCATCTTTAAGCCAATATGGTATAGAAGTTTCTACGATTGATAGGGTGTCGTTTGAATGTAATCTTCATATTAATCCATTGGATAAGAATAATGAGAATTATTTGTTAATAATACAACCAAATAGTTTTGCGCAAAAAATAAATCAATCTTCTTCACATCGCACATCAGCAAGGTCTGTCACTGCCATGGCATCAATGCTTGCGCATGAAATCAGAAATCCGCTTGCAGGAATTTCTGGTGCTGCTCAACTTTTAGCGATGAATGCAATAGATGATGATGTAGAACTCGCCGATATGATAGAACAGGAAACGAAAAGAATTGGTACTTTAGTTGACAGATTTGAAGTATTTTCAGATATTAGACCTTCGGTAAGAAATGCATATAATATTCATGACGTCTTAGACAGGGCTATCAGATCATCATCTGCTGGTTTTGCTTCTTCAATAAAGTTTGAAAAACAATATGATCCATCATTACCAAATGCCTCTGGGGATGCGGATCAAATGTTGCAAGTTTTTCAAAACATATTGAAAAATGCATGTGAAGCAATTTTAAAAGATCGTGGAAAAATAAAAATTTGTACTTCCTATAATTCTGGAGTGAGATATACAATTTCTGGTGACCAATCAGAAATATTGCCATTACAAATTGAAATAATAGACAATGGCAGTGGAATTCCTGATAATATTATTAATGAAATATTTGAACCTTTTGTATCTTCAAAAGTTAATGGCACAGGTTTAGGATTAGCTTTTGTATCAAAAATAATTACTAGTCACGGAGGGTTAATCGAGTGTACCTCACATAATGCTGGAACTAAATTTATTTTACGTCTTCCTGTATCGAAAAAATCTTCAAAGGATAAAATATAATGGATGGAACTATATTAGTTGCCGATGATGATCGGACGATAAGAACAGTATTAACTCAAGCACTTACACGCGCTGGGTGCAAAGTAAGGGCAACAGGAAGTATAGAAACATTATGGCGTTGGATAGACGAGGGTAATGGAGATGTAGTTATATCTGATGTTAATTTTCCTGATGGCGATGGATTAGAAATGTTACCTGCAATAAAGCGCAAACGCAATGATTTGCCAGTTATAATTATTTCAGCACAAAACACTGTAATTACTGCAATAAAAGCCTCTGAATTGGGTGCTTATGATTATTTACCAAAACCATTTGATCTGAAAAAATTACTTTCCAAAGTCAATAAAGCTTTATTGAACCAAGGAGCAGGAAAAAGTGTTATTCCCCAAGGTGGTATAGTTGAACCTGAATTACCACTTATCGGTTCATCACCACTTATGCAGGATGTATATAGATTTTTAGCGCGGATCTTACATACTGATCTTTCTACTATTATTTCAGGTGAGAGTGGAACTGGCAAAGATCTATTAGCTCGTGCAATGCATGACTTAGGACCACGGTCGGCAATGGATTTCGTACGTATAAATATTTCTTCATCAAATATTGATAAGATAGAGGGAACCTTAGTAGGTGGTAAAGAAGATTTAAAGATATCTCCAGCATCAAAAGGGGCTACAATTTATTTTGATGAAATTTCTGAGATGTCTGATGAAATTCAGTTACAATTATTAGATTTATTACGTTCAGATTCAATTATTGATAAAAAATATAGATTAATCTCATCATCTAGATTGTCACTACAGAATTTAATTAGCCAAGGTGTAATTAGGGAGGATTTATTTTATAGGCTAAATGTAGTGAATATAAACCTTCCTCCTTTAAGAGATAGGATTGGGGATATTCCTGATTTAACAAAGCATTTTTTGCAATTATCAGTTATGTTAGGTCTTCCTCAAAAAACTATATCAATAAAGGCAATGCAATTATTACAAAATGCTCAATGGATGGGAAACATCAGAGAATTAGAGAATTTCATTAATAGATTAGTGGTTTTAGTGTCCGATGATGAGATAAGCGCCAACCATGTTGAAGAAAACTTAAATTTAATCCCATCTATGAATTCAGATGATTTAGACACAAGTAATGCAAAGCTATCCTCTTCTGTTGAGAGGCATATAAAAAGATATTTCGATTTGCATGGTGAGATTTTACCACCACCAGGATTATATAACCGAATAATGAAAGAAATTGAGTTACCATTGATAGCATTATCGTTGTCTGCAACACGTGGAAATCAAATAAAAACATCTGAATTACTTGGTATAAATCGCAATACATTAAGAAAGAAAATCAAAGATCTTGATATTGTAGTTACAAGAAGTAAAAAAATGATGTAATGATGCCACATAGTGTAACAAATATAGAACTATAAATAATTAAGGCACATGATACAAAATTTACTTAACAAAATAAAAAAATGGCAAAATAGGCGTAAATTTTTAGTAGTTATAGCTTGGTCTTTAATTCTTCTTGGACCAATTCTAACTGGGCTAACGGTATCTATATTACAGGGAGAATTTGGAAGTAAGCTAAGTAATATTTTGCGCTTAATACTTCTTGTTGATGGAATTTATCTTTTAGTCGTTATTTCAATTGTTGGTTATGCAGTAATGAAAATGTTTGCTGCCCGACGAGCAAAATCTGCAGGTTCGCGATTACACATGCGATTAAGTAGAGTTTTTGCGATTGTAGCACTTATTCCTACAGTCCTTGTAGCAGTTTTCGCAGTTGTTACATTAAGTATTGGTGTAGAGGGTTGGTTTTCCAAAAATGTACAAAATGTGGTGAGTTCGTCTTTATCCGCTGCTGAAGCATATAAGAATGAACAAAGAGATGACTTAAAGATAGATTTAAATTTTATGGCTGTCAGATTGAACGAATATAAAAATACCAATTCATTCGTTAGTGACAGTGATCTAAGAGTTCAATTAATCTTGATCCAAAAACTTATCCAAAGAGGACTAAAAGAAGCCTATATTATTGATGGAAATGCAAACTTAAGATCCAGAGGTGAGTTGAGCTATCTATTTGGTTATGAAGAGCCTTCGGAAAAAAATATGGAAATTGCTGAGTTAGGTGAGTTGTTGATTATCGAAGACTGGCCCAATAATGAATTTAGAAGTTTGATTAGATTAAATAGTTTTGAAGATAAATATTTATATATATCAAGAACAGTAGATGGAAAAATACTGAATTTATTAGATAAAACAATGGAATCTGCCATCACATACAACACTATGGAATCTCAACGTGAAAAAATACTTTGGTCATATGGACTGTTATATTTAGGTTTTGCCACTTTTGTTATTCTATCGTCAATTTTGCTTGGAATGCTATTTGCAGAACGTCTTTCTCGGCCTGTTGGACGATTAGCTGGAGCTGCACAAAGACTTGGGGCAGGAGATTTTGATGTTAAGGTTATAGAAGAAAAAGGCGATGATGAGATAGCTATGTTAAGTCGTGTGTTTAACCACATGACAAAACAAGTTAAACGTCAACGAGATGATTTAATAACAGCAAATGAATACACAGAACGCCGGCGTAGATTGTTTGATAGCGTTTTATCGGGTGTAACTGCTGGTGTAATAGGTTTATCATCAGATGGTAATGTTGGGTTTATAAATCTAGCAGCAGAAAAATTATTAAATTTAAATGCAAATGACAGTGAGGGTAAACGTATACATTTGGCTGTGCCGGAATTTGTTGATTTATTTATGTTGATACAAAAAAATGACAATAAAACTCAGCAACAAGAAATTAAATTAACACGAGGTGGTACAACTGAAATTCTACTAGTTAAAGTTTCAGCAAGAATTTCTGAGGATGAATTAATTGAAGGATATGTAATTACTTTTGATGATGTAACTGACCTAGTATCTGCCCAGAGATTAGCAGCATGGGGAGATGTTGCACGGCGAATTGCTCATGAGATAAAAAACCCACTTACGCCTATACAATTATCAGCTGAGCGATTGAAGCGTAAATACTCACCAATGTTAGCTGATGAAGATAAAAATCTTTCACAATTATGTGACGTTATTATACGTCAAACAAATGATTTACGAAGAATTGTTGATGAGTTTTCTAAATTTGCAAGAATGCCAGAGCCTATTAAGCGTCCCACAAACATTACCAAGTTATTGAAGGATGTTATATTGCTTTTTGAAGTTTCATCTCCAAAAGTTAATATAAGTTTTGAGAATCCATATAACGACTTTAATGCTAGTATGGATGAAACAATGATAAACCAAGCATTCACTAATTTGATCAAAAATGCAGGTGAGGCAATTGACAGTAAAATAAAATCACAAACAAATATAACTTTTAACCCTGAAATTAGAATATCTATTGACCAGAAAAAAAATGACCTTGAAATTATTATTGAAGATAATGGAATTGGCTTGCCTACACAGGAGCGCTCTCGGTTGTTTGAGCCATATGTTACAAATAGAGAAAATGGCACAGGATTAGGTTTGTCTATAGTTAAAAAGATAATTGAAGAGCATAATGGTACATTAGAATTATTAGATGCATCACCGTTTTCAACAGGCGAAAGCTTTGGTGCAAAAATGCGAATTATTTTCCCTAAAGAGATATTAATAGAAAAATAAAATAGCTTTAAATAGCATAAAGGAAGAGTAAAAATGGGTGATATTTTAATTGTGGATGATGAAAAAGATATCCGTGAATTAGTATCTGATATCCTAATTGATGAAGGTTATTCTACCAAATTAGCAGCAAATTCAGAAGAAACGTTTAAATCAATTGAAAAATCAAAGCCTAAATTAATTATTTTGGATATTTGGTTAAAAGATAGCAAGTTAGACGGAATTGATATCCTAAAGCAGGTGAAATTAAATAACCCTGACATTCCGGTGGTTATCATTTCAGGTCATGGGAATATTGAGATAGCTGTAGCCGCAATAAAACAGGGTGCGTATGATTTCATAGAAAAACCTTTTAACATAGATCAATTGACAGTTGTAATTGCAAGGGCAATGGAAACATCACGCCTTAGAACAGAAAATGCAGCATTTAAAATAAAAGAAATACCATCTTTTGAATTAATTGGTAAATCCTCCATATTTAAAAACTTCAAGCAACAACTTGACAAAGTATCAACTGGAAATAGTCGCATTATGTTAAATGGCCCATCTGGTTCAGGTAAGGAAGTTGCAGCCAGATACATTCATAAAAATTCACCGCGTAAAGATTTTGCATTTGTTACAGTTAACTCAGCATCAATGTCATCTGAGCGAATGGAAGAGTTGTTATTCGGTTCTGAATCTAATGGAAATATTCAATTGGGATTATTGGAGCAAGCCAATGGTGGGATTTTATATCTAGATGAGGTTGGTGATATGCCAATTGGTACTCAATCAAAAATTCTTAGAGTTTTGGTTGATCAGCAATTTACGAGAATTGGTGGCAAAACTAATTTATCAGTAGATTTTCGAGTAATTTCTTCTAGTAGTCAAAACTTAATTGTAGAAATTGAAAATAAGAATTTTAGAGAGGAGTTATACCATAGATTAAATGTTGTTCCGATCCCTGTTCCATCATTAGAAGACCGAATTGAAGATATTTCTATTATTTCAAATTTTTTTATAGATGAATTGAGTGAAAAACAGGGCTTACCAAAACGTAAGTTAAGTCAAAAAGCTATTGTGCATTTGCAATCCCGTAATTGGCCTGGAAACATTAGGCAATTAAGGAATGTCTTAGAGAGATCCTTAATACTTGGTTCACAATCTGGAGATATATCAGTCCTTGAATTGCAAACTAAGGAAATAACGAAAACTGATAATTCAATTGATATGGATGGAAATATGCTTGGACTTCCACTCAGAGATGCACGTGAGTTATTTGAGAGAGATTATTTGGTTGCTCAAATCAATAGATTTGGTGGAAACATTTCTAAGACGGCACAGTTCGTTGGAATGGAACGCTCTGCGTTACACAGAAAATTAAAAACATTAAATGTTATAACTTCAAGTGATACAGGTGCACGGGTTGCAAAAACAGATGATGTTGATAGTAATGATCAAATATAAAACTGTATTTTAGGTATAATTTTAACTATAAAATAAAAATTATAAGTTCTTTTGGGGGCATTAAATGAAGGTAATTATATGTGGGGCAGGGCAAGTTGGTTGGCAAATAGCTCGACACTTATCTTCTGAAAAAAATGATGTTACTGTCGTTGATAACAATTCAGAATTAGTTTCGCGTGCTGTTGATACGTTAGATGTCAATGGTATTGCTGGAAATGCATCATATCCGGATGTATTATCCATGGCCGGTGCAGCAGATGCAGATATGATTATTGCAGCAACATATTCTGATGAAGTAAATATGGTTACATGCCAAGTCGCTCATTCAGTTTTTAAAATTCCTAGAAAAATTGCTCGATTGCGTGGGAAATCTTATTTAGATGCAATCTATTCTGACTTATATCAAAGAGATCATTTGCCAATTGATGTTGTTATATCTCCAGAAAAAGAAGTTGCGATACAAGCGCTTAGGCAGTTAAGGTCACCTGCTACTTTTGATACGGAACCATTTATGGAGGGAAAAGTTGAATTATTGGGTTTAACTTTAACTCAAGAATGCAATGTACTAAATACATCACTTCGACAATTGAGTGAGCTTTTCCCAAATTTGAGAGCAAATGTAGTAGCGATCAGAAGAAATGGAATTTTAATAGTTCCAGATAGTCAGGAACAACTAATTATAGATGACCAGGTGTATGTTTGTACCAATGCTGATGATAAGGAGAGATGTTTAGAAATATTTGGTAAAACTAACAAAAAACAAGATCGTGTCATTATAATAGGGGGTGGAAATGTTGGCTTAATGGTTGCTAAATCATTAGAAAATAATGCTGTCAAAATACACTCTAAAATAATTGAAGCAAATAGAGATTGTGCTGAGCGTATAGCTGATCAATTAGAACGAACAATTGTTTTACATGGTGATGGCTTAGATATGGAGCTTTTAGAAGAAGCAAATATATCAAAAACAGATACAGTACTAGCTGTTACAGACGATGATAAAACAAACTTACTTGCATGTGCTAGAGCTAAATCACTTGGATGTCCTATGGTTGTGGCATTAATAAATGACCCAACCTTGACTACTCTTATGGGGCCATTAAACATTGATGCGTCAGTTAACCCACGCGCAACAACTGTATCTTCAATTTTGCGTCATGTACGACATGGGCGTGTAAAAGCTGTTTATTCTATCGGCGATGCTGAAGCTGAAGTAATCGAAGCTCAAGTTATGTCTACTTCACCAATTGTGGGTTCAATAATTAGAGATGTGGAGTGGCCAGATGGTTCAATAATTGGTGCTATCCAAAAAAATGGCAAAGTCTTTAGGCCGGAAGGTAATACAAAAATCGAAGAAGGAGATATTGTTGTGATATTTACTTTATCACAAGATGTTTCCGAGGTTGAGAGACTATTTCAAGTAAATATTGATTTTTTCTGATAATGTTAGCGTTAAGAAATCAACCATTGTTTGTACTATTACTTGGTATAACTTCATTGTTAATGTATGTTCCTGTCCTATTCTCAATAAGGCTAGATCAGTGGCTTTATGCGAGAACTTTTTTTTATCATGGAACCTTTTTTTTAATTATTACTGCTTTTTTAGGGATTGCATTTTCTTCTCAGAAATTACGCAACAAAATAGTTCAAAATATATTTGATTTATTTTGTTGTTTTGTTTTTTTGCCAATATTTATGGCCATGCCTTTGAATTATTTAATAACAAATATTAATTTTTTTGATGCATATTTTGAAATGCTATCATCCTTTACTACAACTGGTGCATCAATTTTTGATCTTAATGATAGAGTGCCTGATGTACTGCACTTATGGCGTGCTTTAATTTCTTGGGTTGGCGGGTTATTAATGCTGGTAGCTGCTTTAGCAATATTTCAACCTGCTGGCTTGGGTGGGTTTGATGTATACACAAGAAAGAATAATTCAGATAATTTAAAAATTCAAATAAAGCGAGTTGATATAAGATCAAGAATAATCAAATACAGTATATTAATTTCACCAATATATTTTCTTTTAACTATTGTAATGAGTATACTTTTAATAATGAGTGGAGATCGACCACTTGTTGCAGTTATTCATTCTATGAGTACTTTTTCTACAAGTGGAATTAGTAATGTAGGTGGTATCCAAGGTGCAAATTCTGGTGCATCAGGTGAGTTTATAATTGTGCTTTTTTTAATATTTTCAATATCACGTTTTATGTACCAACAAGATTCTGATGGAAGAGGATACCGCAGGTTAAAGCGAGACAAAGAAGTAAATATAATGCTAATATTAGTATTAATAATTCCGTCATTATTATTTATAAGACATTGGTTTGGAATAATTGAAATCTCTGAAAAGTTTGATTTTCAATCAGGATTATCAGCTTTTTGGGGAGGTGTCTTCATGGTTATGTCTTTTCTGTCCACTACAGGCTTTGAAAGTGAATATTGGGGCTCTTCACAAGTATGGTCAGGTTTGAAAACGCCTGGATTAATTTTAATGGGACTGTGTGTGCTTGGTGGTGGTATAGCAACAACAGCGGGTGGCGTTAAATTGCTAAGAGTATATGTTCTTTACAAGCATGGTGTAAGAGAAATGACACGATTAAGTTATCCTCATTCAGTTGCAGGAGCGGGTGAAAAAGCTAGAAACTTTCGTAGGGAAGGTGCCTATGCTGCTTGGATATTTTTTATGTTATTTCTTGTAAGCTTGGCTATAATCATACTCGGTTTTTCTGCCACTGGAATAAAGTTCGAACATAGTTTAATACTTGCAATATCTGGATTATCAACAACTGGCCCACTCATTTATGTTGCTGGTGATGGATCATTGTATTATTCAACAATTTCCCTGACAGCAAAATCAATTTTTTGTGTCGCAATGGTACTTGGAAGATTAGAAGCTTTAGCCGTCATTGCATTATTTAATCCAAACTATTGGCTAAAATAGCTAATTTTGATTTTTTTTTGCTATTATCATGGTTTTTTTGTATTATTAGTAGAATAATTATAAAATATAGCTTTACATATTATTCAGGCTCAACCATCAGTTGGAATAATTTTTAAAAAGGGCAGTTGAAATGGCTAATGATAACCGTAACTTACAAGACGCATTCTTAAACCATGTCCGAAAAGCAAAAATTTCTGTGACTATTTTTTTGATTAACGGTGTTAAATTACAGGGGAATATAAGCTGGTTTGATAACTTTTGCGTTCTTCTTAGACGAGATGGACAATCACAGTTAGTTTACAAGCATGCAATCTCAACAATAATGCCGGCACAACCGGTTGTACTATATGATGGTGAAGAAGCACAATCGGTATAAAACATGCATGTAAGCGTACTACACCCAAATTTATTAAATCCTAATAAACGACGCACACCAGAACATTCTTTGGAAGAGGCTGTTTCGTTAGCTAATGCTTTGGATATTGAAATACTACATGAAGCAGTTATTCCACTAAAAAAACCGAATGCTGGTACACTTTTTGGGTCAGGTAAATTATCAGAATTATCTCAAATTTTTAAAAGTAATGACATTGATTTGGTAATAATTGATGGGCCACTTACTCCAATTCAACAAAGAAATCTTGAAAAAGAATGGAACTTAAAGGTTTTAGATCGAACAGGTTTAATCTTGGAAATATTTGGTGACAGAGCGCAAACACGAGAAGGTGTACTTCAAGTAGATTTAGCTGCCCTGAATTATCAACGATCTCGTTTAGTTCGAACATGGACACACCTTGAGAGACAACGTGGTGGATTAAGCTTTATTGGTGGTGCTGGTGAAACACAAATTGAAAGTGACAGAAGGCAAATTGATGACGCTATTTTACGATTGAAGAAACAATTGGAGAAAGTTGTAAAAACCCGTGAATTACATAGGTCTGCAAGAAAGAAAATACCTTATCCGATTGTAGCGCTCGTTGGATATACAAATGCTGGTAAATCAACATTATTTAATTATATGACAGGTGCTAAAGTTTTTGCAAAGGATATGTTATTTGCAACATTAGATCCAACTATGAGGGAGGTTGAGCTTCCTTCAGGACAAAAGATAATTTTATCTGATACTGTAGGATTTATTTCTGAACTACCAACACAATTAATTGCTGCTTTTAGAGCAACCTTAGAAGAAGTTTTGGATGCTAATCTTATACTCCATGTGAGAGATATTTCACATCCTGAAACTGAAGCTCAAGCTAATGATGTTAATGATATTTTAGAAGAATTGGATATATCAGATAATACTAAATCTAGTATATTAGAAGTATGGAATAAAACGGATTTATTATCAAATGATGAGCTTATAAATGCAAAGAATATATCAGACAGGTCAGAAAAAATAAGAACAGTTTCGGCATTAACTGGGGATGGATTAAGCGTACTTTTATCAGAAATTGATGAAAACCTTAAAGAAATAACAGTATCTGATGTTGTTAAGTTAGCATTAACTGAAGGTGGAAGAAGAGCCTGGTTATATAAAAATAATTTAGTAAAAAATGAAGTGTCTAATGAAAATTTTATAGAACTTTCTGTAACATGGACACCAAAACAAGCAGCTCAATTTCTAAAGGTTTAAATTTTTTATTTTTGTTTAAGTAGCACAGAGCCCAATGAACCTGCACGTGCCAATATTGGATCAAGAACCATTGGTATATATTCTCCACGCTTCCATAGATTAGCTAAGTTATCATATTGATTTGATAATAGATGACCTGATTGACCCGTCGATATAATAAATAATGAACTTTCTAAATCAGAAAAATCCACTATCATTCTAAAACCCGCTGCATGTACATTTTCAAATGGATTTTTACCATGATTTTTTGTTTTTGCTCTCATTAAAGTATTATCACCACCAGAAGTTGTTTGTCTTATATTTGACATCCAATTAATTACTGGAATTGATCCAAATATTTTGTGCTTGTGGCTGGCAATATGTGCTTCACCCCATTGCCAATTCTCCAAACTATCACCATATATTTTTGAAAGTTCCTCTATTGATGCAATTAAAGATTGCAAGGCAATTTCGGTGCATGTTTCGATTTTTGAAGATGGTATTATATCACACCAAATTGATGCATCATCTATGTTCCTTAAAACTCTTTCTAAAAATACTGGATCAACCTCTTTAAACTTTTGAGAAAGAGGTCCCAGCTCATCACGAATTATAAATTTTTGGAAATTAGACACCCAAGAATTATAAATCAGGGGTTCAGGCATATGTTCATTCATTTCACCATTCCAGTTCGCAAGCAAATTAAGCGCTTCGGATGCTAAAGTATGAGATTTAGATTTTTCTTGCAATTTGTTTGTATACCAAAGTTCCTTCGCAATTAACGGCAAAATTGTTCTTGCAGCATCTGATATAGTATCTAATTGTGCCTCAATAAAGCTGTCCCTTGTATGTATTTCTCTTTCATTCATAAGTTTTGATAAACGCTTTATTCTAAAATTATCACCCCATCTATGTGATATGTGATTTGGAAACTTTTCATCTGTGGTTTTATTGTTTGTATTGGCAACAATCCCATTATTTGGGTTTATCGTGCCTGGGTTTTCCTGATAACTGTAATATCCATTCCAGTGATTTCTTTTCAGCCAACCTTGAGATGGTATTCTGCCTTCTCCAAAATGATTAGTGTTTCTTTTAGGAATTTTACCTATTACTTTCAAAGATATATTATCTTTATCAACAAGAACCATATTATAAACTGGAGTAACATAATCGTTAAATTGCGCTTGAGCTGATTCCAAGTCCATTTTTGTCATCATATTAAATAGTGAACTATAAGATTTATCGAAAGTTTCTAATGCCGATGATTTGATGCTAGCAACATTGTTTTGTGGCATTATTTGGTCAATATCAAAAAAATTATTAGGTATAACAGGTCTATTATCTGCCCAGAGTAGATCTATAGTTTTACTTTTTGAACCATGAATTTTTATTATTTCTTTATTCGTATTAAATGGTAGAAAACTATCTCCGACTTTATATTGTTGTTTGTTTGATGGATTTAATTGTTCTATATAAATATCTGTATCATCTCCATTTCCAGCAGAAAATCCCCAGGCAAGATATTTTGATCGACCAGACATAATTATGGGTAGACCAGGTATTGAAGCGCCGATGATTCCACCACTTTTTAATTCTAGTCTTGCTAATGACCAATATCCTGGCGCGGATAAGCTATTATGAGGATCTGCTGCTAATAAGCTAGATTTACTGGTCGTTCGTTTGGGATGAGCTGCCCAAACATTTGATGCAGGAATGTTTTTAAATTGTCCTAAGCTATCGAATTGATGTCTTTTAGATCTGTCACTTAGCATGATCTTGCTAGGGTTTATTATATCACTAAATTTTTGCAATGAATTATTTTGATAACCTGGGTCATCCGGCAATATATCTTTAGTTTTTTTATTACCAATCAATAAAGAAACTTGGGCACGTAAAATTTCAGATTCTAGATGATCACTAGATTTTATCGCCATAAGTTTAAGTATTGCTAAGCTATCAACAGGAGACCAAGGTTCTATTTCAGGTTTAAATAAAAAGAACTCTGGCGCACCGCGACCTAAAGCTTTTTTATTAAGTATTTTTAACCATGCATTGATACCGTTAGAATAAGAGACCAGAGCGTTGGTTGCTTCTTTGGTTTGATATTGTAGTGTTTGTCCTGCAATTTCATAGATACCTAATCGTCTAATAAATTCATCTGACTTAACCGTTTCTTCACCAAAAATTTCTGAAAGACGGCCTTGAGCAGTTCGTCTCGTCAGCATCATTTGCCATAATCTATCTTGCGCATGAGAAAAACCTAATCCAAAATAAACATCATTATTTGAAGAACCAAATATATGAGGAACACCCTTATTGTCTCTTACGATTTCTATATCTTCAATTTTATTTTCAATTAGATAAGACGTGTTATAGTCTGGTATCGATTGAATGGAAAAATAATATACTAAAATCAATACGCTAAGAAACAATGCAGAAAGTAATAAAAATACTCTAAATAGCCATTTAAATGTTTTAAGCATAAATCTATTCCATTTTGACTATGATTATCAGGCGTTTTGTTTATGAGCAACTACAATGGCACTGGACTGATCCTGCTAAGCTAATTAAATAGAATTATATTAATATAAAGGGAATCTCATGGCTATAAAATTCGACAAAAATAGGCCTTTGGTTATTGCTCCATCAATACTTTCTGCTGATTTTGCAAAGCTAGGTGATGAGATTACTTGTGTTGAGGCTGCAGGGGCTGATTGGATACACGTTGACCCTATGGATGGACACTTTGTACCAAATCTAACAATTGGACCTAATGTTGTCGCAGCAATACGCCCATACGTTAAAACTGTAATGGATGTTCATCTTATGATATCACCAGCAGATCCATATCTAGAGGCATTTTCGAAGGCGGGCTCTGATGTTATTACGGTGCATGCAGAATCTGGTCTGCATCTTGATAGATCATTACAAGCTATTCGCTCTTATGGTTGTAAAGCTGGCGTAGCATTAAATATTACCACGCCACTTTCAGTTATAGAATATTGTTTAGATAAAATTGATTTAATATTAATTATGACAATTAATCCGGGGTTTGGTGGACAAAAATTTACACATTCTATGATTGATAAAATATCTGCAGCGAGGAAAATGATTGGTGATAGACCAATTTGGCTTGAGGTAGATGGTGGTGTTGATCCTGATACTGCACCATTGTGTTGGAACGCTGGTGCAAATGTACTTGTTGCTGGTTCAGCAGTATTTAAAGATGGATCACAAGAAAAATACCAAGATAATATAAATGCTATAAAAAACTCTTGTGCTAAATGATTTTTTCTAACGCACAATCCGTGAGTACTTAGAGCCTTCTAGAGTTATGCCTAAATGAAGGCCTTCTTGTCCAAAAATTACTCCATAGACGTCGTCTAGATATGTATTGCTATCGATGTCAACTACATCGCCTTGATCAATTAAAGTATAGCCTAGGTCAGCTCCAACCGTCCAACCATCCTGTCTGCGAAAACGTGCAAGGCTTCTCTCAGATGTGAAAAACATTGCTGAAGAGTATCTTTGGATACCAAATTGAGGGCCAATTGATACAGATGCCATAGAATAGTACTCAACAGGAGCTTGACCTATAAGAAGTGAACCTTCTCCATATGATGTGCCGAGACCAATACTACCACGCCTTATTCTTGGCATTATTAATATACCAGCTGAGCTATCAATTAAATTTGAAAATCTATTTCCTAAATTTCTTAGCTCTCTCATTGCAGTATCAACGCGACTATCAATACGGCTTCGACTTGCTGCTAGTGCTGGAGAAGTAATGCTTGTAGTTATTATTCCGGCAGTTGAGCCAATTATGAAAGATCTTCTTGATGATTTAAGCATATAAATCTCCTGTAGTACTGCTTTTCACTCTTTGGTGAATTCATTTTATTATATATTAAACTTAATTCCATGTCACCACTATAGATTGTGTAAGAATATTATAATGGACTATCTAATATTTCTGCCATTTTAATTGCATAATATGAAAGAATTCCTGCACAACCAGCCCGTTTGAAAGAAAGTAATGACTCAAAAATAACTTTATCTCGATCTATCCATCCATTTAATGCAGCTGCTTCTATCATAGCATATTCTCCGGATACTTGATAAGCAAAGCATGGAGCAGATATTTCTTTTGTAATACGCTGACAGACATCTAAATATGGCATTCCAGGTTTTACCATTACCATGTCAGCGCCCTCTGAAAGATCACGATGAATCATTTTTAGAGCCTCATTTGTGTTAGCTGGATCTAATTGGTAGGTCTTTTTATCACCTTTTAGAGCACCAGAGGCTCCAACAGCATCTCGGAAGGGGCCATAGTAAGCAGATGAGAATTTTGCAGAATATGCCATAATAGCAACATTTTGAAAATCATTAGATTCTAATGCAGATCTGATAATACCAATTCGACCATCCATCATATCTGAAGGCCCTAATATATTCGCCCCAGATTCAGCTTGAACGATAGACTGTTTTTCCAGTGCCATTAATGTTTCATCATTTATAATTTCCCCATCACGAAGTATTCCATCATGGCCATCTGAATTATATGGATCTAATGCAACGTCCAACATAATTCCTATGTCTGGTACTGCAGAACGTATTGCTCTTGTTGCTCGGTTTACTAAGTTTTTTGGATTAAATGCTTCTGTACAGGCTTTATTCTTATCTTTTATATCGGTGTAGGGGAATAATGCTATTGCAGGAATTCCAACATTTGCAGCATGATTTGCCACTTTTATGGCCATATCAATGCTTAATCTGTTCACGCTAGGCATGGATGGTATTGGATCAGTGACATTTTCTCCTTCACATATAAACATAGGGTAAATGAAATCATCTGGACTTATTGTTGTCTCAGACACCATTCTTCGCATCCAATCTGATTGGCGAAGTCTTCTTGGGCGTGACATCGGAAATGGTGCTAATTGATTTTCCATTAAATTCTCTTTTCATTATTACCTTTGATTGATTTAGCCTTTATGAACAATAAAATCCAATCTTTTTAATGGATAAATATTAATGCTATATAAGTGTAGGGGTTGCACATAAATCTTGCCCAAGTTAAGCAAAATTTATGAATAATTTTTCCAAAAATATTATAAATTTATCTGGTGCCCCAGATGGCTTTGATGCAAATATTTTGTCTAATTTTATATCTGAAAAACAAAAGTCTATAATTTTTGTCGCAAGAGATGACAAACGTTTAGATCTGATGCGTAAATCGTTATGGTTTTTTTCACCAAATATACCCGTTTTAAATTTTCCATCATGGGATTGCTTGCCTTATGACAGAGTTTCACCAAATGCAGATGTTTCCTCAGCAAGGATGGCAACATTAGCAGCTTTATCATCAGGCTTTGAAGCACCACTTGTGCTTCTCACGACTTTAAATGCCATAACCCAATATATTCCTAATAGAACAATTGTTTCTAATAACAGTTTTGTTGCCATTGTTGGGAGAACTATCAATGTAAAAGAGTTAAGGTCCTACTTTTCAAAGATGGGTTTTGTTCAGACACCGACAGTTACAGAGCCTGGGGATTATGCAATTCGAGGAGGAATTATTGATGTTTTTCCTCCGGGAGAAGTTGGTCCTGTAAGAATGGATCTTTTTGGCGATGAATTAGAGTCTGCTCGTAGATTTGATCCTGTTACTCAGAGAACAGTTGAAAATTTAGATCGAATTGAATTTGCCCCTGTGTCAGAGGTAATATTAGATGATGTATCTATTAACCGCTTTAGAAACAATTATCGAAAAGAATTTGGATCAGCAGGGCTAGATGATCCATTGTATGAAGCGGTCAGTGCAGGGCGAAAACATCAAGGCTATGAACATTGGGCGCCGTATTTTCATGATGGGATGGAAACAATATTTGATCATCTGCCTAATGCAGTAATATTTATGGATGAAAATATTGAGAGAATACACAATAGTAGATGGGATGGAATTAATGATCAATACGAAGCGCGATTGGAAGCATTAAGCTCAAAAAATAGATTAGAAACAGTATATAAGCCTATCAAACCTGAATTATTTTACATATCTCCAGATGATTTATTTGATTTATTAAATAATCGTGAGCAAAGAAAATTTATAGTTCTACCACAACCAACTGGTCCTAACTCTTTAGATATGAGAGCGAGAATTGGTAGAAATTTTGCTCCTGAAAGGCAAAATGAAGAACTAGGTTTATTTGAAGAATTTGCAAAACATATCATTGAAAAAAGAAAAACAACTTCCGTTATAATAGCATCTATGTCTTTAGGTGCGCGAGAAAGATTATACGGATTATTACAAGATCAAGGTTTATCAGGAATGGTGAACATTAAAACATGGAAAGATATAAACCACGCAATAGGATCAATATCTCTTGCTGTGTGGCACCTTGAACATGGCTTTGAAGCCCCTGGCTTGACTATAATATCTGAACAAGATGTGCTTGGTGAGTTAATAATAAGAAAGACAAATAAGAAAAGACGAGCTAAAGATTTTTTAACAGAAGCATCAAGTCTTTCAGTTGGCGATCTTGTTGTACATGTTGATCATGGAGTTGGCCGATATCGTGGACTTGAAACTGTAAAAGCTGCTGGAGCTCCACATGATTGTTTGCTTTTAGAATATGCTAATAATGACAGGCTATATCTACCTGTCGAAAATGTTGAACTATTAAGCCGATATGGTCATGAAACTGGCTTATTGGATCGATTAGGTGGAAGTGCGTGGCAAGCTAAGAAAGCAAAATTAAAAGAACGTATTCGAGAAATGGCAGATAAGTTGCTGCGAATAGCTGCTGAACGCTCTTTGCGTAAATCTGAGATATTAGAAGTATCACCTGATAAATGGAATGCATTTTGTGCTCGATTCCCATATGTTGAAACGGATGATCAATTGAATGCTATTGAAGATGTTGTAAGCGATATGTCTTCTGGAAAACCAATGGATCGTTTAATATGTGGAGATGTTGGTTTTGGTAAAACAGAAGTAGCATTACGTGCTGCTTTTATTGCAGCAAGTGCAGGAACACAGGTTGCAATTATTGCTCCAACAACATTGTTAGCGCGACAACACTTTAAATCATTCGAAGAACGATTTCGTGGAACAGGTATAAGAGTCAAACAACTCTCAAGATTTGTAACAACATCACAAATGAAAAAAAATCGTGAAGCTTTGCGAGATGGTGCTGTTGAAATTATTATAGGAACGCATGCATTGCTCGCAAAAGATATCAAATTTGCAAACCTTGGTCTGTTAATAATAGATGAAGAACAAAAATTTGGAGTTGGTCACAAGGAAAGATTGAAGCAATTAAGATCAGACATTCATGTATTAACATTAACTGCAACTCCCATTCCAAGAACATTACAGTTGTCTCTTTCTGGTGTCCGAGAGCTTTCAGTCATTGGAACGCCACCTATTGATCGTTTGGCTATAAGGACTTACGTCAGTGAATTTGATACTGTGACATTGAGAGAGGCTTTATTAAGAGAGCATTATAGAGGTGGGCAAAGTTTTTTTGTTGTACCTAGGATATCTGACCTACCTGAGGTAGAAGCGTTTATTGAAGAACAAGTGCCAGAAATAAATCACGTAGTTGCACATGGCCAAATGCCAGCTGGCGAATTAGATGAAAGAATGAATGCTTTCTATGATGGAAAGTTTGGTATTCTTGTTGCAACAACTATTGTTGAGAGTGGTCTAGATATACCGGCTGCTAATACAATTATAATTCATAGAGCAGATATGTTTGGACTATCTCAACTTTACCAAATTCGTGGCAGAGTTGGACGATCTAAAACAAGAGCATATGCATATCTTACAACGAAGCCTCGTCAAAAACTTACCCATGCCGCCATAAAAAGATTGCGAGTATTGGGTTCATTGGACAGTCTTGGTGCTGGATTTATGCTAGCTAGTCAGGATTTAGATATCCGTGGTGCTGGAAACATTTTAGGTGAGGAACAGTCTGGGAATGTTCGAGAAGTTGGTTATGAACTTTATCAAGAAATGTTGGAAGATGCGATTGCTAAAATTAAATCTGGACAAATGGAGGGACTGACGGATGAGGGATCATGGTCACCCCAAATAAACTTGGGTGTTCCAGTCTTAATACCTGAAGCATACGTTCAAGATCTTGATGTTCGTTTAGGTTTATATCGTAGGTTGTCAGCGTTGGCTAAAAAAATAGAATTAGAAGCATTTGCGGCAGAGTTAATTGATAGATTTGGTAAATTACCAACTGAAGTCGATATGTTATTAAGAGTTGTTAGAATTAAAGGTATGTGCCGTGTAGCTGGCATTGCTAAGCTTGATAGCGGCCCAAAAGGCGCGGTAATACAGTTTTACCAAGATAAGTTTATTAGTCCATCAGGTTTAGCGCAATATCTTTTAGATTCTCGTGGTACTGCGAAAATTAAAGATAACAAATTAATTGTTCTTCGAGATTGGACAAATGACGATAAAAAGGTCAAGGGAGCATATATTATTGCCCGTGAGCTTGCTGTAATGGCAAAAAATCAAAAAACTAACTAAGCAGAACTTCTTGGATTTTTTAAGTTTAAAGCAAATGATATTATAGCTAATATAGTTACTCCTGTAATCAAAGGTAAACCGGTGCCGTTGAAAAGCATTCCGATTAATATGGCTATTGTTATACTAATTAATGTTGATGTTGATCCTATTATTGATGATGCAAGACCGGCGATATGACCAACAGGTTCCATTGCTAACGCCATCAGATTTCCAACAGACATCGCCATAGTGAATAAAAGTACACATGACCACATTATAAATACTGGAAGGTATAAAAAGTTTGGTATTAATTCCAAATAATAAATAGATAGTATGATTATTGAAAATACCATGTTAAATCCAATTGCACATGTTGATAAAAACCACATTCCTAATTTTTCAACTAGAGTGGCGTTTAATATGTTAGAAAGTGCTGAAAAAAGTGCAATGCCACAAAAATATAAAGGAAATTTACTTTCTATATTTAGCCATTCATTAAATATTTGAGGAGCACTTGCTATATACGAAAATAATCCACCTAATACCAATGCTTGGACTAATGTAGATATAATGACTCGTTTGTTTGTAAATATAGTTTTATAACCCTGCATTAAATTAGAAATTAGAAACGGCCGCCTATTTTCAACAATCAAAGTTTCTTCTTGTCTTATTACGAGCCAAACAAAGGCAATTAATCCAGCAACAGTGCATGCAGTAAATATTGATCGCCAACCAAATGAAATCATTAAAAACTGTCCAAGCAACGGAGCAATTGCTGGAGCAAGTACAAAAATCATCATTGCCAATGATATAACACGAGCTAGTTTTCGTCCATTATATAAATCTCGAACCATCGCAGTTCCAGCAGCGCGTGGTGCAGAAATCCCCAAACCTTGAATGAACCTTGCGATTAACAACATTAAAAAATCTGATGTAATGATTGCTGCTATACTGGCCAGAATAAATAATGAAATTCCGGTACATAAAACAATTTTACGCCCGTATGTATCAGATATTGGGCCTGATATTAATTGGCCCAGCCCTGTCCCAAGTAAAAAAACTGTTATTATAAGTTGTGCATGATTTTCCGTTTGAAGGTTTAAATCGACGGCTATAATGCCCAATGCTGGAAGCATCATGTCAGTGCCAATGGCGATTAACGAAAACAGAAATGCTATTAATGCTATGAATTCAGTTATTGATAAACTTTTGCCCATTAAGTCATTTAGCTTCCTGAATTTCTTTAATTATATTATTCCAGACATCTGTAGTTTGAGCTCCCTGTACAACATATTCATTGGCAACAACAAAGGCTGGAACACCTTGAATTCCTTTTTTCCTTGCGTCAGTGTCTCTAGCCTTTATGTCGTCTATATCTGCATCACTTTCTAATAATCGTCGTATGACTTCTTGGTCCATTCCAGCAGCGTTTGCGATACGTGTAAGTACTGATTTTTCAGAGATATCACGACCTTCTTGAAAATATGACTTAAACAAACGGTCGACGATTATATTTTGTTTACCTTCAATTCCAGCCCAATGAATTAATCTATGAGCATCAATTGTGTTTGGGGTTCTTTTAATCCCAGCAAAATTCATCAAAATACCACTTTCATGAGCAGTTTTGTCTATATTACTATAAACTTTTATTGCTTCTTCCTGCCCACCAAACTTTGTTTCCAAGTATTCTCTTCTGTCCATACCTTTTTTTGGCATTGTTGGGTTTAATTGATATGGGTGCCACTCAATTATAAAGTTATGGGTGGGATTCGCTTCTAAAGCACGATCCAATCGTGTTTTGCCAATAAAACACCAAGGGCAAATTGGATCAGAAATTATATCAATTTTTGCCATTTATGAGTTATCCTTTTAAATAATGATTTATATATAATTAAATAATAGATTATAAATAATGTATATTTTTAGTCTGTTATCTAATTACTCTTTTTCTGAAAATATATATTTTACAAGTATTAAAGCAACTAACATTCCAATAAACTGGCATGAAATAAACATGATAATATTTGAAGGGTTAATGCCAGCGAATGTGTCTGAAAGTGATCTTGCTAAAGTGACAGCAGGATTAGCAAAACTTGTAGAAGCAGTAAACCAATATGCTGATGTAATATAAAACCCAACAAGTGCAGGTATTGCGTCTGCGCGTACTTTTAATCCACCAAAAATTACGAGTATCAATCCAAATGTTGCTATAATTTCGGAGAAACCCTGTGATGCACCTTGCCTTGATTTAGAAGAAATCTGAAGTATATCTAGCTCAAACATACCGTGAGCAATCATTACCCCTAGGCCTGCACCTAGAATTTGCAAAATAATAAAAATTAGCGCATCCTTAGCGTTAATTTTTTTTGCGATTAACATAGCTACAGTAACAGTTGGGTTGAAATGAGCTCCTGAAATTGGTCCAAAAATTGTTATTAAAACATATAAAATAGCACCTGTAGCAATGGTATTTCCAAGTAATGCAATAGCTGTATTTCCATTTGCTAGGGTCTCTCCCATTATTCCGGACCCAATTACAGTTGCTAAAAGTATAGTTGTACCTGTAAATTCAGATAAATAAGCACGCATATTCATTTTAAACTATCCTACTGATATTATCGATATTTTTTTGAAGCGTGTCTGATTTCATATTCTCAAATTCAAGATCGAGAAATGCTTTTGCCCGTTTCTCTAGAATATTATAAACTTTAGAAAAAGCTATTTCTTTTTCAGAGCTCGATCCTTTTATATAAGCAGGATCAGGGGCGCCCCAATGGGCTCTGAGAGGATTGCCAGGCCAATATGGACATTCCTCGTCTCTTGCGTTGCCACAAACGGTGATAACAATATCCATAGTTATTTCAGAATTTGTTGAAAAAGTTATCCAAGATTTAGAACGAAATTTTTTTGTAATTCCCTTTTTCTTTAATAATTCTATTGAGTAAGGATTTACAGTGCCAATTGGTTTGGAACCAGCTGAATATGCTTTTAAACGGCCTTTGCCAAGACAATTCAAAATGGCTTCTAGAAGTATAGAGCGTGCAGAATTACCAGTGCAAAGTACAAGAATATTCATAAAACTTTCATTAATCTAAATAATAATAAAATTAAATATCTTAATTCATATTTTGTAGATATCTAAAAAAAAAGCGTCCTCATAAAGAGGACGCCAAGTATTGAGGCAGGTTTCATACAGGCAGAAACCTATCGAGCAGTAATGTACTTATAAACTATAGCTATGTAATAGGCCAAGGAAAAAATTGATATTTCACAAAAGGGGCTTACAATGGTGGTAAATAAACGACTCAATTGAAAGATGGCGCAACAATGAAACACCAGATTAATCTAAAAGCATTTTTATCAATCCTCTCATTTTGTTTTGCAGGATCTACACTAGCAGATGCAAAACATGGCATAGCTATGTATGGAGAACCCGATCTACCACAAGATTTTGTGTCCCTACCATATGTAAATTTAGATGCACCTCAAGGTGGCCGCTTGGTTTTTGGAGAGCGTGGTAGTTTCGATTCTTTTAATCCATTCATTCTAAAAGGGAAGGCTCCATATGGAGTAAAAGTTCATACATTTGAAACACTTTTAGGGCGATCTTATGATGAACCATTCACACTTTATGGTCTTTTAGCAGAATCAGTTGAGACTTCTAAAAACAGAGATTGGGTGGAATTTACGCTTCGAAAAGAAGCTCGTTTTTCTGATAATACACCAATTACAATTGAGGACGTAATTTGGTCATATGAAACTTTGGGAACTCAAGGTCATCCAAGATACGTAAGATCTTGGGGGAAAGTGTCACGTGTTGAGAAAACAGGTGAAAGATCAGTGAGGTTTTACTCGGATAGTGGTGATCAAGAACTTCCATTAATACTTGGTCTCAGACCGATATTAAAAAAATCTGATTTTGATAACCGTGATTTTGCTACCAGTAGTCTTGAACCTATTACTGGTAGTGGCCCATACATTATAGATAAATTTGAGGCAGGAAGATTTATCCAATTCAAAAAGAATCCTGATTATTGGGGTAATAATATCGCCTTTAATCGTGGCCTTCATAATATTTCAGAGCTTAGATATGATTATTATTTAGACAGTAATGTAATTTTTGAAGCTTTCAAAGCAGGGGATACTTCTTATTATCGTGAAGGAAATGGTTCTAAATGGGAAACAAATTATGATTTTGATCGGATAAACTCAGGTAATGCAATTAAATCTATAGTTCCACACAAGCGCCCATCTGGCATGAAAGGGCTTGCAATCAACACAAGGAGAGACAAGTTTTCTGATTGGCGCGTTAGAGAAGCTTTGATTCAAGCTTTTGACTATGAAAATTTCAACGAGAAAGTATATGGAGGAACAAAAATAAGATATGGTTCGTTCTTTTCCAATTCTAAACTTGGAATGTCACACGACGCAGCAAACGGCAGGGTGAAAGAATTGTTAGAAAAGTACACAGATAGTCTCTTACCAGGTACACTTGAAGGTTACTCTTATCCTGAAAGTAATGGAAAAAGAAATAGAAAGGGACTTAAAAAGGCAACTGAACTATTATCAGAAGCTGGTTGGAATTTAGAGAACGGTATTTTAAAAAATTCAGATGGTAAATCATTTGAAATTGAAATTATGGTGCAAAATAATGCATCAGAATTAGAAGCTATTTCAAATATTTATGTAGATTCATTAAAAAGACTTGGAATTAATGTCACTATAGCTTCGTTAGATTCAGCAGTGTTCAGAGAGAGAAAAAAATCATATGATTTTGATATGATGCCTAATCTTTGGTGGTTGTCTTTGTCACCTGGGAACGAGCAAAAACTTTATTGGGGTCCAAAAGGAATTACTGAGCCAGGGACAAGAAACTATATGGGGGCAAAAGACCCAGTAATTGAGCCACTTATTGATCATATGTTAACGGCAACAGACCAATCTGAATTTGTAGCAGCTGTAAAAGCATTAGATAGAGTTTTAACTGCAGGAAGATATGTTGTGCCATTTGGGTATGACAATATTAGTAGACTAGCCCATGATAGCTCTTTAAAATTTCCAAATAGATTGCCAATGTATGGTGATTGGACAGGTTTTTTACCTGATGTTTGGTGGGTTGAATAACCAAAAACTTTAAAGTGATTTATATAATCCATAAGCGATTGCATACATTATAAATGCAATCGTAATATCCAAAAATACCCAAACTTTTATTGATTTAAAGTATGGAGCAAGAAATTTTGCTCCGTAGCCTAAACTAAAAAAGAAAACAAATGATGCAATCATGGCAAATATGGCAAATATAATTTTTTCAGATATGTTATTATACTGAACTGATATTGCCCCAAGTAAAACCATTGTATCTAAATAAACATGTGGATTTAACCATGTGACCGCCGCTAAACTAGCCAACACACTTGATAGAGATTTTGATTTGCCATTAATCTCTATTTCGTAATTTCCAATATAAGCGGCCCATAATCTTTTAGATCCATATGAAATTAAGAAAATTATCCCACCTATAGTTAATACAAATGCTAAATTTGGAATTTTAGATGCTGCAAAATCAAATCCAAAGATACCAAATAGTATTAATATTGCATCACTTACGCTGCAAAAAATACATGCCCAAAATATATGTTGTTTGGTTAAACCTTGGCGCAGTAGCATTGTGTTCTGTGCGCCAATAGCCAGAATAAGAGACAATGAGGTAAAAAAACCTGTGAGACCTACAGTAAGCATTATATTATGACTTCTATGACTTGTTTTAGTTGCTTATTTTTTTTGTGGTGGTTCTACGATACCTGCTGAAATGATTAGTTTCGCAGCATCTTCAACATCCATATCAAGTACTATGGTGTCTTTTTGAGGGACAAAAAGTAGAAAGCCCGATGTTGGATTAGGTGTTGTTGGCACAAAAATGCTATATAATTCACCGGACCCTGCTTTTTCACGAATTTCACTACCAGTTTTTGTTGATATGAAGCCAATAGCCCAGATGCCTTTTCGGGGATATTCAAACATACAGACTTTATCAAAATTATTGTCTGATGATGTTGTTATTGTTTCAACTATTTGTTTAACACCATTATATATTGATCTAACTACCGGAACCCTATCGACTATACTTTCACCGATGCGTATTAATTGGCGACCAAATAATCCTTTTGTTATTGCTCCCATAAGTGTTGTAAATACTAGGAAGATTACAACACCAACTCCCCTTATATTGAAGTCTACATAAGTAAGTGGATTATAATAACTAGGAACGAGGGGGAGTACTCTATTATCGACAAAACCGACAAATGACCAAACCATCCAAATTGTTAATGCAACAGGAAGAACAATGACTAAGCCTGTTAAGAAATTTCCTCTTAATCTAGTTAAAAAGCCTGATTTTTTACGTTCAGGTTTATATTGATCATCTAAATTTAACATAAATAAATAGATAATTGCGGTCTTTGAATTTGTAAATAGGATACTTAATCTACAATATTGTTTTAACAGCTTTAAAATCGATAAGGTTTAAGGATGATTGTGCTAAAGGCAAAATATAGTTTTAGCTTTACCGAAACAAGAAATTAAAAGTTTTAAGAAATACCATATTAACATAATAAATATATTAAATGCTTATATTGATAACCAATTATAGCACAATTAAGGAGTATTTGATGACAGTAAGTGAAAAAATTGTTGCTGATTTTGTAGCAAATGATGTGGAGTTCATTACCACAGTGCCATGCAAACAGTTGGCAGGGGTAATCGATGCAGTGGAAGCTAATTCAGATATTTACCATATTCCATCTAATAAAGAAGATGAGGGAATGGGATTATGTGCTGGAGCTTACATGGGTGGTAAACGCCCTGCGATTATAATGCAGAATACTGCTATTGGTGTAACAGTTAATACATTGGTAACGCTTACTCAGTATTACAGGATGCCACTTCCTATGCTTATTAGTTATCGTGGTGAACTTAGAGAACCTGTTGCATGTCAGGCTGAGATGGCTGTTCATACAAAAGCTTTATTAAATCAGTTAAATATACCAACTTATCATTTTCATAAAGAAGATGATGTAGAAGAATTTGATGCAATATTAAAGTACACTTATATGTGTAATAAACCAGTTGCTATTCTTACGGATGCATCATTCTGGGGAGGATATGGAGAATGATTAGATCTGATATTTTACGCGACATTGCACCAATCTTAAGCAATCAGCTTGTTGTTTGTAATATTGGTTTGCCGAGCCAAGAATTACATCTTATTGATGATCAGCCGTCAAATTTTTACATGCTTGGAACAATGGGTTTATCCTCTTCTATAGGTCTTGGTGTAGCTTTAGCTCAGGATAAAACTGTTATTTCAATTGATGGTGATGGATCTGTTCTTACAAACTTTGGAACACTTCCCACAATTGCAAATAATGTTGCAGATAACTACATATTATTAATTATTGATAATGGAAGTTATGGGTCAACAGGTGATCAACCTACATACGCAGGTTTGAAAACATCTCTTACAAATGTAGCAAAAGCATGTGGATGCGAAAATGTGATTGAGTGTAGCGCTGCAGATACAGGCAAAACATTACAATCAGCAATTGACAGTAAAAAAATGACAATAATTGTTGCTAAATGTGAATCTGGAAACATTAAGGTGCCAGTAATTACAAAAGATCCAGTTGTGATCAGAGATCGATTTATGAAAGCTGTACAAGCTTAAATTACAAATCCAGAGATGAATTATCATCTCTGGATACTTCATTAACAAAATACGCTTTATAAAGTTATAATTTCAAATATTAGACTTTATACGCTTGCATTACTTTATTATTCGGTTTATCAGACCGTTACTTAAATCCACAGGCGAAGCTTGAGGGTTATTGGGGAGAAATCCTAATAACTCCACCGGTTGGACATAATGTCCTTCACTTCGCTGAGGCAAAACCGGAAAAGGAATATTACAATGGCTCTACCTGAGTTTTCATTGCGCCAACTGTTAGAAGCGGGCGTACATTTTGGTCACCAAACACACCGCTGGAATCCCCGTATGGATCAATATATTTATGGTTCTAGAAATGGAATTCATATTATGGATCTAACGCAAACTGTTCCTTTGTTGGATCAGGCGTTAAATGTAGTACGAGAGACAGTATCTAAAGGTGGAAGAATTCTGTTTGTTGGTACAAAAAGACAAGCATCAAAAGCTGTAGCTGAAGCTGCCGAACGTTCAGCACAATATTACATGAACCATCGTTGGTTAGGTGGGACATTAACTAACTGGCAAACAGTATCAAAATCTATTCAACGCCTAAAAGCTATATCTGCACAAATGGAAACGGGTTTTGATGGCTTAACAAAAAAAGAACGATTAGGAATGGAGCGTGAACACGCTAAGCTTCACGCTTCGCTAAATGGTATAGCTGAAATGGGCGGTACACCTGATCTGTTGTTTGTAATTGATACAAATAAAGAAGCTCTAGCAGTGGCTGAAGCAAATAAACTGGGTATTCCAGTAATAGGCATATTAGATACAAATTCAGCTCCTGAAGGTATTGATTATCCAATTCCTGGAAATGATGACGCTGCACGAGCTATTGGACTTTATTGTGATTTGATTGCACGTTCAGCACTTGATGGAATGGCAGCTCAAATGGGTTCTGCTGGTGTGGATCTTGGTGAACTAGTAGATGCTCCAGTTGAAGAAATTTTAGACGTAGTTGAAACTTCAAAAGTAGTAGAAGAAGAAGCTCCTGAAACAGTTGGCACAAAGCCTACTCTATTATCAGAAGCTCCATCAGAAAAAGATGATTTAAAAAAGATCACTGGTGTTGGCCCAAAACTAGAGGAAGCAATGAATAAATTGGGAATATATCAATTTGCGCAAGTAGCTTCTTGGACAAACGATGAAATTATGTGGGTAGATGACAGTTTGTCTGTAAAAGGTCGTATCGAACGTGATGATTGGGTTGGTCAAGTATCTGAACTAATTAAAGATTAATTTCTTGTACGGGCATAAATGCCCGTATTTAATAAATTTCTAGGAGATAAATCATGGCTATAACAGCTTCATTGGTAAAAGAATTGCGTGACACTACAGGTGCAGGCATGATGGATGCAAAAAAAGCATTAACAGAAACTGATGGTAATATTGAAGCAGCAGTTGATTGGTTGCGAACTAAAGGTCTTGCAAAAGCCGCAAAAAAAGCAGGCCGTACAGCTGCAGAAGGTTTAGTTGGAGTGGCAGTAAGCGGTGGATCGGCAGTTGCAGTTGAAGTAAATTCTGAAACTGATTTTGTTGGAAAAAATGCTGAATTCCAAGAAATGGTTGCTGGTATTACAAATGTAGCATTAAATGTTTCAGATATTGAAGCATTAAAATCAGCAAACATGGATGGTAAAACAGTTTCTGATGTTGTTACAGATAAAATTGCTACAATTGGTGAAAACATGTCAGTAAGGCGCATGGCTAAAGTTGAAGGTGAAGTCGTAGGTTCTTATGTGCATACTGCAGCAGCTGAAGGTATGGGGAAAATTGGTGTATTGGTTGCCTTAAATGGTGGTGATGAAACTATTGCCAAACAAATAGCAATGCATGTTGCAGCGACTAATCCCGCATCTTTATCTGAAGATGATTTAGACCCAGCAGTAATAGAACGTGAAAAATCAGTTTTAACTGAACAAGCTCGTGAGTCAGGCAAGCCTGATGCAGTCATTGAAAAGATGATTGTTGGTCGGATTAAGAAATTTTATTCAGAAATCACATTGATTAATCAAGCATTTGTAATGAATCCAGATATCACTGTTGGTCAAGCAGCTAAAGATGCAGGTGCTGAAATATTGTCATTTGTAAGACTAGAAGTTGGTGATGGTATTGAGAAAAAAGAAGAAGATTTTGCTGCCGAAGTTGCAAAAACTATGGGTGGATAATCTTAAACCACTTTAACATTATTTTTTAAAACCTCACAATTTATTGTGGGGTTTTTTTTATTTACTGAAATTATTAAAAAAATTATAAATTTACACTAGAATTTTACTGATCAATATATATCTTAAATTTAATAATATTAAGGTAAAATTTTATGACACAAAAAAGAGCAGCTAATTTATTGGTTGAGTGCTTGATAAATCAAGGTGTAGATAAAATTTATGGCGTGCCGGGCGAAAGTTATCTTTCTGTATTAGATGCTCTATACGATTTTAATGATAAGATTAATTTTATTTCAACAAGGCATGAAAGTGCTGCGTCATTTATGGCTGAAGCATATGGTAAATTAACAGGGGAAGTTGGTATCTGTTTTGTTACTCGTGGGCCTGGAGCTACGAATGCCTCAATAGGTGTTCATACTGCTATGCAGAATTCTTCACCTATGATCCTATTTATTGGTCAAATTGGTCGAGATATGACAGAGCGAGAAGCTTTTCAGGAGATTGATTATAAAGCATATTTTGGATCAATTTCTAAATGGGTTGTACAAGTTAATAATGCTGACCGATTGCCTGAAATCATTGGTAGAGCATTTTCAATGGCATTATCTGGAAGGCCAGGGCCTGTAGTTGTATCATTGCCAGAAGATATGTTGCGAGATTTAACAAGCGCTGTAGCTATTAATAAAATTCAAAAAACTTGTGCTGAAATCAGTGTTACACAAGTCAATTTGATAAAAGATGAATTAGAAAATTCTAAGAAACCGCTTATTATATGTGGTGGTGGTGGATGGTCTGATGTTGGAAGAGATTATTTAAAACGTTTTGCTGAAAGTGTAAATATTCCAGTTATATGTGGTTTTAGAAATCAAGATTTGATGGATACAAATAGCTTCGCTTATGTAGGAGATGCTTCTTTTGGAAAACCACAATATATTAAAGATTTAATAAAAAATTCGGATTTGGTTTTAGCAATAAATATTCGTTTTGGTGAAGTGATAACTGATGCTTGGAGTTTATTTGATTTCCCACATCCTAAACAAAAAATAATTCATACTCATGTAAGTGAAGCCGAAATAAATAAAGTTTATCATTGTGAATTTGGTGTAGTTGCTAATCCAGATTCTGTAGTGCAGGGGCTGCATGAGGCTAGTGTTAGTAAGAAGCCTTCTGATGCATTAAGGCGCAATAAAGAGGATTTTGTGAAATCTAGAAAAATGGTTGATGCACACGGTACATTAAATGTTGCTAAAATTTGTAATTATTTAAATATTCATTCTGATAAAGATGCCATTTTTACTAATGGGGCTGGAAATTTTGCAATTTGGTCAGGAAAATACCTTAATTATAGTAAAGAGCACAGATTATTGGCCCCTCAAGCAGGTGCAATGGGTGCAGGTGTGCCCGCCGCGCTAGCTGCAAAGTCAATATTTCCAAACCGTCAAGTAATTTGCTTTGCTGGTGATGGAGATTTTCAAATGTCTGCTAGTGAACTTGGAACGGCAATGCAGGAAAGTTTAAACCCTATAATACTTATACATAATAATGGAAGTTATGGTACTATAAGGATGCATCAAGAAATGCGTTATCCTAAAAGAGTAAGTGGAACAAATTTAAAGAATCCAAATTTTAAGTGCATTGCAGAAGCATACAATTTTGGTTATTCAAAAATAACAAATTTGAGTGAGTTTAAGGTCGCATTTGAGAAGGCAAAAACTTTTGATGTTTGTTTTATTATTGAAATGCTTGCAGATATAAAAGATATTTCACCAGGTAAAATTATTGATTTATGAATGCTTATAATACTTAATGAATGTAGTTATAAATATTTTTTACGTCTATCTTGTGCCAATTGGACATTTTTGATCTGAACCAAGTTCGTTGCCTTTTCGCGTATTGATGTGTTTGAATTATTGCTTTTTCCACAGAAGTATTTAAATCATCCCCATTTTGTATATGTGAAATTAATTCTTTAGCTCCAATAGCTTTGCAAGAAGGATGATCTGCATTCCATAAGTCTAACTTCAATATATTTTTGCATTCGTCCAAAGCGCCTTTTTCCATCATTATGTTGAAACGCTTTTTAATTCGATTATTTAACCAATGGGTATCGCTTATTAAATTTACTGGAATACATTCACTAAAATTAATTAATGGTGCGGGTGTATCATCTTGCCAATCGGCTAAACTTTTTCCAGTTTGAGTGATAACTTCCCATGCTCGTCGTGTTCTAACTGGATTTCTATTATCAATTCTTTCTAATATTTTTTTATCTAATTTTATTAGTTTTTTTGCAAATGCATTTTTACCTTCATTTTGCTCAATTTTATCTGCTTCTAATTTAACTAAACTAGAAATGTCAGGCACCTCTGCAATTCCATTTAATAATAATTGAAAATACAAACCAGTTCCACCTAACAAAATTGGACGAAGACCCTTTTCTTTTGCTTTTAATAATTCTTGTCTAACATCTCTAAGCCAATGACCAGTAGAATACTTATTTCCTACATTAATGTGTCCATATAATGAGTGAGGGCATTTTCTTATTTCAGAATTATCAGGTCTAGCTGTTAAAATTTTCCATTGTTTATAAATTTGTAATGAGTCTGCATTAATTATAATTCCATTATATTTTTGAGCTAATTCAATGCCAAATGTAGATTTGCCTGTTGCTGTTGCTCCAGCAATCAATATTGGTTTGTTGCCTTTAAAAATTTGTTCCAATATGAGACACCTTTGGTATGGTTATTTATTAAACAAGTATGTATGCAGATAGTTGTATGTTAATTAATTTTTATGTTTTATACCATTGTTAGTTGATGAGCTTTAGAACAAAACTGATAATCTAGTTGGAGAAAAATATATGCCAGATGAAATAACCCCAACTGAATTTTCATATAAAAGAGTTATGTTAAAGATATCTGGTGAAGCACTCATGGGTGATCAAGGTTTTGGCCTCCATCCACCAACGGTTGAGCGAATTGCAAAAGAAGTGAAGCGGGTCAACGATTTAGGCATTGAACTGTGCTTAGTGATTGGCGGAGGTAATATATTTCGCGGTCTTCAAGGTTCAGCACAAGGAATGGAACGAACTACAGCTGATTACATGGGTATGCTCGCTACAGTCATGAATGCACTGGCAATGCAGGGTGCTTTAGAATCCATGGGAGTAAATACACGAGTTATTTCAGCAATACCAATGGATCAAGTGTGTGAGCCATATATTAGGCGACGTGCAGTTCGTCACTTAGAAAAAGGCAGAGTATGTATATTTGCTGCTGGTACAGGAAATCCTTATTTTACTACTGACACAGCGGCTACACTACGAGCTTCTGAGATGAGTTGTGATGCCATATTCAAAGGTACGCAAGTTGATGGTATATATGATAAAGATCCTAATAAGTTTGATAATGCAAAACGTTATGACAATGTTTCTTTTGATGAAGTATTGCAAAAAAACTTAAAAGTAATGGATGCTTCTGCAATTGCTCTGGCTCGGGATAATAATTTGCCAATCATTGTTTTTTCACTATCTGAAAAGGGTGGTTTTAAAGGTATCATGTGCGGTGAGGGCACATTTACTGTTGTTGGAAATAAACCTGTAAAAGGAACAAATTAAATGTCAGAAGATATAGATATTGATGCAATTGAAAAAAGAATGAATGGAGCAGTTTTAGCAATGAAATCTGAATTCCAAGCATTAAGAACGGGAAGAGCATCTGCATCATTATTAGATAAGATAATGGTCAACGCATATGGTGCTATGACGCCTTTAAATCAATGTGCAGGTATAAATGTTCCTGAACCAAGAATGATTACTGTAACTGTCTGGGACAAGACGCTAATTGATTCAGTTGATAAAGCCATTCGAGAAAGTAACTTAGGAATAAATCCTGTTGGTGATGGAATGATGTTACGATTACCAATTCCTGAATTAAATGAAGAACGAAGAATAGAATTAACTAAAGTTGCAGGTGGTTATGCTGAAAGTGCACGTATTGCTGTGCGGAATGTTCGCCGCGATGGAATGGATCAAGTTAAAAAATCAGATGAATTAAGCGAAGATGATCAGAAAATATGGTCTGATGAGATACAAGAATTAACAAATGTATCTATTAAAAAAATCGATGAAGTCCTAGAGCAGAAACAAGCGGAGATAATGCAAGTTTGAATTTGCATCTATTATGAAACTAGAAAAAAATATTATACCTGAAATCCTGCATGTCGCTATGGTGATGGACGGAAATGGTAGATGGGCAAATGAAAGGGCTTTGGCAAGGCTTAAGGGACATGCCAAGGGCGCTGATCGCGTTCGCCATATTGTTCGTGCCAGTCTAGACATGAAAGTTACACATCTTACTTTATTTGCATTTTCCACAGAAAATTGGAAACGCTCCGAGAGTGAAGTTATCGGTTTGATGGGCTTATTTAAAAAGTTTATGAAATCTGAAGCAAAAAAACTTCTCATTAATGGAGTTAAGGTTAGATTTATAGGTAATAGATCACGATTAGATAAATCAATTATCAAATTAATGGATGAATTAGAATTTTTGACTAAAGAAAATGATAATCTTAACCTCACTATTGCGTTAAATTATGGTGGCCGAGATGAAATAGTAAGGGCAACAAAAAAAATATCTGAAAAAGTAAAATTAGGTCTCATAGATATTGATGATATTAATATTGAAATGTTCTCAAATAATCTTGATACATTTGAATTACCCGATCCTGATTTAGTAATTCGTACGTCAGGTGAACTGAGAACTTCAAATTTCTTACCTTGGCAATGTGCTTATTCAGAATATGTTTTTGAAAAAAACAATTGGCCAGATTTTAATAAAGATATTTATGAAAAAATTTTAATAGAATTTAAAACTCGTGAACGAAGATTTGGTGCTATTTTAAAATAATGAATGCTAAATTAAAAAATTCCGATCTACTTGCACGTGTTATTTCAAGCATAGTTATGATCTTTTTAGGTGCTTTTTTTCTTGGAATAGGTGGCACTATATTTAAAATTATTCTTATATTGATTTCGGCAATATTAGCATGGGAAATTTTTAGTTTTAATCACCTTCATAAACATAAAAGAATATTAACTGCTATATTTTTTGCACTTATATTTGCAACAAATATTTTATTTTCTCAAACATTATCATTAATTTTATTAATTATTTTTTTGATTTTTTATAAAGTTATAATCAAACATAATGACTATGCACAAAGGTCTATATATTTAATTTTGATTTTTTTTAGCCTAATAACTTTATCTGATTTAAGATTGGAAGTTGGTTTGGTGCAAACATTATGGGTCATCTGCTGTGTTATTGCTTCTGATGTAGGGGGTTATTTTGTTGGACGTACCGTTGGTGGTCCAAAACTTTGGCCAATAATTAGCCCAAAAAAAACTTGGTCTGGAATTATTGGTGGGTGGTTGTTAACTATGATAATTACTTACATTTTTATAATATTGTTCAAAGAAATTGAATTTTATTTATTATTTGCTTCAATATTTATTTCTATTTTTTCTCAATTTGGTGATCTTTATGAAAGTTTCTTGAAGCGAAATGCTGGTATTAAAGATAGTAGTAATTTAATTCCTGGTCATGGAGGCTTTTTAGACCGTTTTGATGGAATGGTAGGAGCCTTCTTTGCTGTTTTTATAATTAATCTTATAAATACAAATAACTGGATATTTTGATGAAGAATATATCAATTTTTGGATCAACTGGATCTATAGGTTCTAATGCAGTAAAGATTTTGCTTAATCAAAAAAATGATTTTAACGTGGTAGTACTTACGGGTGGTAAAAATATAAAAGAGCTTGCTAGGCAATCAATATTATTAAAACCTAAACATATTGTTATTTCAGATCATGAACTACTAGGTGATTTGAAAGAATTACTTACAGGATATGATTTTGATATTACTGGGGGTAAAGAAGCACTGTTAAATGCCGCATCAATTCCTGTCGATGTATCATTACAAGGTATAATAGGTTTTGCAGGTGTTGAATGTAGTTTAATTGCTGCAAAGTATTCCAAAATTTTAGCATTAGCTAATAAAGAAAGTTTAGTTTGTGCAGGCTTGCTTCTTAAACAGATTTGTAAAGACAGTAATACAGCTTTAGTACCTGTAGACAGTGAACATTCTGCTATTTTTCAATGCCTTAATGGCGAAAATATTAAAACTGTTGAGCGTATAATTTTAACTGGTTCTGGTGGTCCTTTTTTAAATGCTAAATTAAAGGATTTATTGAACGTAACACCAAATCAAGCATCAAATCATCCAAGATGGAATATGGGAAAAAGAATTTCAATAGACAGTGCATCCATGTTTAACAAAGCTATGGAACTCATTGAAGCTAATGAATTATTTGATATTGAAGTAAGTAAAATTGAAGTACTAATACACCCACAATCTATAATACATTCAATGGTTGGCTTTAATGATGGATCAATCATTGCTCAATTAGGTCCTGCAGATATGAAGGGAGCTATAGGATTTGCAATTAACTATCCAAATAGAACTGAATTGCAAATAGAGCGACTTGATTTTACAAAAATAAAACAATTAGACTTTGCCGCTGTAGATCATATTAAGTTTCCTTCACTAAAGCTTGCAACAAAAGCTATAAAGCTTGGTGGTCTAGCAGGAACAGCTTTTAATGCTGCAAAAGAGCAATCTCTTGATGCATTTTTAGAGGGCAAAATAAGTTTCTTAGACATGTTTAAATTTGTAGAGTTCGCATTGACCGAATATACAAATAATAAAACTGACAATTATACTCTTATAAGTGAAGTTGTAGGTCAGGATTCTCATACGCGAAGTGTTGTTTTGAAGGCAATTGAAGGTTCGACTAATGATTGATTTTATAGGTTCACTGCCAATAATTGGAACACCATTGGTATCAATTTTACCATTTTTATTTATTATAACCATTGTAGTTTTCGTTCATGAATACGGACACTATATAATTGGTAAATTTTGCGGTATTCATGCTGAGATTTTTTCGGTTGGAATGGGACCAACTATTGTTTCAAGAAAAGATAAACACGGTACAATTTGGCAAATTGCTGCAATACCTCTTGGTGGTTATGTAAAGTTTTTGGGCGATACGAATGCATCGAGTTTACCAGAAGGAGAGATTGCCCAACCGCATTCATTTAATAGTGCCAGTTTAAGATCAAAAACTTTAACTGTTTTGGCCGGACCAGTAGCAAACTTTATTTTATCATTTTTTATTTTTATGTTATTGGCTTTATGGCATGGGAAGCAGTCGAACGAACCAATTATAGGAACTATACATCCTGAATTTAGCAAAAGTTATGATATTCAAAGTGGCGATATTATTGTTTCAATAAACGGTAGAAAAATATCAAAATTTACAGATATTTATTCTTTTATTTATGATGATAATACTGTTCAGGATGCGAATTATATAATAAATCGTAATGGTGTGTTTATAGACACAATTGGACCTTTCCCAACAGTCCCAATTATTGGTTCAGTTGTGCCAGTTTCACCCGCTAGTAATGCTGGATTAAAGTCTGGAGATTTAATAACGAGATTCAACGACCAATCTATTCTATCATTTAAACAATTACAAAAAATAATTGTTGAGTCTGATATTAAGAAGCAGAAAATAGATGTTTTAAGAAATGGTGAAATAATAAAATTATCAATAACTCCTATGCTAAGAGAATTCCAAAATGCGAATGGTGAAATTGAGGAAAAAGTTTCAATTGGAGTATCCTCATCTTTAGCAATATCACCCTTTACTTCATCCGTATCTTTTAAAGAGTCTGTAATACATGGATTGCAAAAGACATATTTAGTTTTAACTCAATCAATAATGCAAATTTCTAAAATTATAGTTGGTGATATAGGATTTGAGAATCTTCAAGGTCCTGTTGGAATTGCACATGTTTCAAGTGACATTGCTAAATCTGATATTTCATACTTTATTCCATTAATCGCTATAATATCTACATCAATCGGCTTTTTAAATCTTTTACCTATTCCAATTTTAGATGGTGGTCATTTAGTAATGTTTGCCTATGAAGGTATTACAAAAAGAAAACCAAATCAGAAATATATTAACTACTTAGCTATGATAGCTTTATCTGCACTGTTAACTTTAATGCTTTTTGTGTCTGTTAATGATATTTCGCGAATTTTATTGTTTTGGAATTAAATCGGGTAATAAAACTTTAAAATAATCGTTCTTTATATTTTAATGTGAATAACATAAAATAAATTAAATTTTGTAGGATTCGAGAAATGTTTATAAATTCTTATTTAGAAAAAAATCAATTTTTTCAAAATTTAAACATTATACCATTGCTGATACTATTATTTTTATCATTTTCAATTTTGCCAACGAAATCGTTTTCTCAAGAAGACACTATTTCTTCAATTATCGTAGATGGAAACAAGCGCATTTCAAGTGAAACAATTATAGCTATTTCTAAAATTGAAAAAGGCGCTTTATATAGTCCATCTCAATTTAACTCTGCTCTACAACTTATTAAGAAATCAACTTTTTTTAAAACAGCAACAGTTTCATTTGTTGATAATATATTAACTATAAATGTGGTAGAAAATCCTACCATTAATACAATCAATTTTGAGGGTAATACTACATTAAAAGATGAGAATTTATCTGAGTTAATTTTTTCTAAAGAACGTCAAACCCTTTCTATTTCTAAAACTGAAAAAGATTCAGATATGATTGCTTCTGCGTATGCAGATACAGGTCGTATATCTGCTTCTATCACTCCAAAAATCGTAGAATTATCAGATAATCGAGTGGACTTAATATTTGAAATAACTGAAGGGCGTATTACTGAAGTTGAAAAAATAACATTCACAGGAAACCGTATTTTTTCAGATTTTAGACTAAAAGGTGTCATTTCCACTAAGCAAGCAGGAATATTTAGACGTTTTATTAATTCTGATACTTATGCAGAAGATAAGTTAAATTATGACACAGAACTTTTACAGAACTTTTATATAAATAAAGGATATATTGATTTTGAATTAGACAGTTCTGTTGAATTAACACGTAAAAAAGATGCATTCTTAATCAATCACTCGATTAAAGAGGGGCAGCAATATAATTACAGTGAGATTAATTTTGATATATCTGATGTAAATATTGATAATAAATCTTTAATTAAATTAAATAGAATAAAAAGTGGAAGCGTTTTTGATAGAAGAAGAATTCCTAAACTTCTTGAAGAAATTGATATATATTTAACAAAAAATGGTATAAATTTTATTGAACCTGTACCTATTATTAATCGCAATGATACAGAATTAACAATGGATGTAATAATTCAGTTACAAAAAACTAAAAAGATTTTTGTAGAAAGAATTGAAGTAGAGGGTAATTCGACTACTATTGATGAAGTAATTCGCCTGCAATTTGACTTTGCAGAAGGCGATCCTTTTAATCGACGTAAAATTCTTAATGCTGTAGATAGAATTCGTGGCCTTGGTTTTTTTAGTAATGTAGAAACAAGCACTCGTGAAGGATCATCACCCGAAAAAATAATAATTGAAGTAAAGCTAACAGAAAAGCCAACTGGTAGCCTTGGTATTGGTGCTGGATTTAATTCTTCTGATGGATCTGTGTTTACATTTAATATAAACGAGCGCAATTTTTTGGGTAAAGGCCAGACCATTCAATTAGACTTATCATCAAGTAAAATTGAAAAAGAATTATCTGTAGGCCTTGAGGATCCTTCTTTCTTAGGTAGAAATCTTCTTGCTGGAATATCTTTTGGTCAGAAAACTATAACGCCTGCATCCACTCCTATAAAAACAGATAAACAATTTTTTGCACCTAAAATTGGTTTTCCCTTAAGCCGAGACTCAAATTTGACATTAAGCTATAGACTTGATCAAGATAAAGTTAAGCTAACTTACGAAAATGCAGTAATGTCACCACTTATAAAATCTGATGTAGGGAATAAAACTAAAAGTGCAGTACTGTTAACTTATAATCTTGATAAAACAAATTCTGTTGTTAGCCCAACTGCCGGATATAATTTAAGAATTACACAAGAAATAAATGGGTTGGGTGGTAATGTGTCTTTTTCCAAATCTTCCTTTGATGTTAAAACATATAAAACACTATTACGAGATGATATTGTTTTATCATCTGGCTTATCATCGGGTGTAATTTTAGGATCAGATGCTGCTATTACTAATAGATTTTTCCTTGGTGGTGATCAGTTAAAAGGTTTTAGAAATCAAGGTATTGGACCAGTCGACAATACATTTTCTGGGTCGGATGCTAATGGTGACCCATTAGGTGGTAAAATGTTTGCCTCTATTAGTTTAGAAGCATCCTTTCCAATAGGTGTTCCTGAAGAATACAGCGTATTTGGTGGTATTTTCTTAGATGCAGGATCTGTTTGGGGGCTAGATAATACACAAAGTACTGGAACAGTTGATGACTCATTTAAAATTAGATCTGCTGCAGGTGTATCGTTATTCTGGGATACTGTAATTGGTCCTTTACGGTTTAATTTTTCAAGACCAATTAAAAGAGAAAAATATGATGTGATCGAAAATTTCCGCTTTACGGTCGATACTCGGTTTTAAGTATGAATTTCAAAATAATCAAATATGTTTTTTTTAGCGTATTATTTATATGTGTTTCTAACCTCAGTTATGGTCAAACATACCCAGTATATCAAAAATTATCTGCGATTGCTATTTTAGACCAAGAATCCCTTTTCTCTAATACCAAATGGGGTGAAAATATCTTAAAAAATGTTGAAGATAAAGTAACCAAACTAGCTGCAGAAAATAGAACAATTGAAAGTAAATTAGAGATAGAAGAATTGAATTTAACTAAAGTAAGGAAAATTACTGCAAAAATTGAATTTGATATTTTAGCTATTGAATTTGATAAAAAAGTTAAAAAGATAAGAAATGAGCAAGCTTTAAAGCAGCGTGAAATAAATAATTATTTAAATGAAAACAGAAAATTATTTTTTGAAAAGATAACTCCTATTTTATTAAATTATATTGATGAATTAGGAATTGAGGTCTTGCTAAACAAGGATACAGTAGCGTTAGCCAGCCTTGGTAGTGATATTACACAATCAGCAATAAATAGAATAAATGAAAAATTAAATGATTAATCTAAAAAACTGATTACAAGGATATAATATGTCAGATATTAATAATAAAAATCAAAGTGCCGATATTCAAGATATAAAGCGCATGATACCGCATAGATATCCCTTTTTATTGATCGATGCAGTAAAAGAAATTAAATTAAACGAAAGTGCTATTGGCATCAAAAATGTCACATTCAATGAACCACATTTTCAAGGACATTTTCCTGAGAGGCCAGTTATGCCTGGTGTAACAATTGTTGAAGCAATGGCTCAAACCGCTGCAGTTTTAGTAGTGAAGACTTTAAACATGATTGATAATAATATGTTAGTCTATTTTTTAACAATTGATAAATGTAAATTTAGGCACGTCGTTTCACCTCCTGATCAGTTAGAGCTACATGTTAAAGTCTTGCGTGGACGAGGAAAATTATGGAAATTTTATGGTGAAGGTAAAGTTGGAGATGTCGTTGTTGCAGAAGCAGAGTTTACTGCCATGATGGTTCCACCAGAAGAGGCATAATGTAATGTCAATTGACTCAAGCGCAAATATACATCCAAGCAGTGTTATTGATACAGGGGCATTTGTAGGAGCCAATGTAATTATTGGACCGTTTTGTCATGTAGGATCAGAAGTAACTTTAAATGATGGAGTGGAGTTGAAATCTCATGTGGTAGTGTCTGGCTGGACGTCCATAGGTGAAAAAACAACAATATTTCCTTTTGCATCTATTGGTCATATTCCTCAAGATCTAAAATTTGGTGGTGAGCATACAAAATTAGAGATTGGCAAGCGAAATAGAATACGTGAGCATGTTACAATGAATCCTGGAACTACTGGTGGAGGTGGATTAACCAAAGTTGGTGATCATGGTTTGTTTATGATGGGTGTCCATATAGGACATGACTGTATTGTCGGTGACAACGTTATAATGGCAAATAATGCTTCATTGGGTGGCCATTGTATTATTGAAGACAACGTTGTTATTGGTGCATTAGCTGGAGTGCACCAGTTTTGTCGAGTTGGGCGTGGAGCCATGATTGGTGGACTATCTGCAGTTGTAGCTGACGTAATTCCAATGGGAATGGTTATTGGAGAAAGAGCTAATCTTGATGGCTTAAATCTTATTGGCTTGAAAAGAGCTGGGGTTAATAAAGATCATATAAATGGATTAAGGGCAGCCTTTAAAATGATTTTTCAAAGCAATAATAATGTTAAAGATACAATTGAGCCAGCACTTGATGCTTACAAAGGTAATCCATTAGTTGAGGAAATGATTTCATTTATAAAATCTGAAACTTCGCGTTCCCTAACAATTTCATCAAAGGACTAATTATGAAATCACCGTGTTTAGCAATCGTTGCTGGGGCAGGTGACTTACCTATTCAGATAGTAGAACATTGTAAAAGTAATAATATAGACTTTAAAATTATACATTTTGAAGGAGTGGATTTACATTGGTTAAAACAATTACCAGTTATAAATGCAAAATTTGAAAAACCTAATGCATTGTTCGCATCCTTAAATGATTGTGGTTGTAATCAAGTAGTATTTGCAGGTGCAATGAAGCGACCAAAACTAAATCCATTAAAGTTTGATGCCAAGTTTTTAAAGATTGCATCAAAGTTACTCCCTGCATTAAAAAGTGGTGATGACACAACATTGAAAATTATTGCAGAAATATTTGAAAAAGAAGGATTTGAAATAATAGCAACTGATAAAATCTTAAAAAATATATTTGTATCTGAGGGCGTATTCACAAAAAAAATTCCAAGCGAGAATGATTTAATCGATGTAATGCGTGGTTTTGAAATTTTAAAGATTATTTCAAAAGCTGATATTGGGCAAGCTTGTGTAATAGCTCAGGGTTTATGTTTAGGAATAGAAACAATACAAGGATCAGATGCATTAATAAAATTTGCTGGTCAAAGTAAAAAAAATTATCTCAATGATGAAAGTGATGGAAAAGGTGTATTTATTAAATCGCCTAAGCTTAATCAGGATAAACGAATTGATGTCCCTACAGTAGGTGTTGAAACTATCAGAACTATTGCTGAAGCTGGTCTGTCTGGTCTTGCTATCAAAGCTGATTGTGTGCAGATGATAGATAAAAATGCCTGTATCGATACGGCAAATCAACTTGGTATATTCATTACATCAGTAACGTCCGATAAAGTACTATGAATAAATTAAAATGCTATATCATTGCGGGCGAATTATCAGGTGATAAACTTGGTGCTTCATTAATTGATGGTTTAATTGAAGTAACAAATAAAAATATTTCTTTCTCTGGAGTAGGTGGCCCGTTAATGGAATCTGCTGGTTTTAACAGTTTATTTAAAATGTCTGATTTGTCTTTAATGGGTTTAATTGAAATAATTCCTAAAATACCAATGTTAATTTCTCGTATTAGATTGACAACTAATTCAATAATAAGTGAGAACCCAGATGTCTTAATTACAATAGATAGTCCAGATTTTTGCATGCGGGTTGCAAAAAAGGTTCGCAAAGCTTTACCAAATATAAAAATTATCCATTATGTTGCACCTTCTGTATGGGCTTGGCGTCCTGAAAGAGCTGCTAAAATGTCTAAATATGTTGACCATGTTTTAGCATTACTGCCTTTTGAACCGCCATATATGGAGGCAGAAGGTATGACTAGTGACTTTGTTGGTCATCCAGTTGTTTCTAGCCCACATGTTAGCAAAAAAGCTCAAGAAAAGTTTAAAAAAAAGCACAACTTACATAATGGTCCAATCATCACAGTTTTGCCTGGCTCTAGAATTGGCGAAATAAAAAGAATGTGCCCTATATTTAATAAGGTACTGAATAATATTGAAAAACTATACCCTGACTCACAATTTATACTGCCTGTAGCTTCTTCAGTAGAGAAAGATGTAATAAATGCTGTTAAATCATGGAATATAAAACCCTTACTACTTTTGAATGAGGGTAAAGATTTAAAAGAAATAGAACACGACAAATTTATAACCTATTCTATTAGTTCAGCTGCATTGGCTACATCTGGTACTGTATCATTAGAATTGGCTGCTAAAAAATGCCCTATGATTGTTGCTTACAAAGCTAATTGGATCACAACTAAAATGGTTAAGAAATTAGCAAAAATAGACACAGCTAATTTGATCAATATTATCACAGATACAAAAGTAATACCTGAACACCTTTTTGAAAGTTGTACAGTTGAGAATATTACTGAAAGCCTTAGATTATTACTAAATAACGATAATAACCAAATTAAAGCAATGGAAGAGACTATGAATAGATTAGGCGCAAGCCGTAAGGATATACATCTATTAGCTGCTAATTCTGTATTAAGTAATATTTAAATAATTTTACGCATTTTTATTAAATAGTGACGTGATTAAACTGTAAATAGAATTTAGATAACATATTAAAATATTAATTAACTTAGGAAATTTACATATGGTTTTTAAAGGAAATCTTAATATAGACCCACGAGGTTTAATATTTGAATCATATAGAATTGATGGAATTACAATTGAAGAATGTCGTATGATTTTTTTGGATTGGGCCCTTGAGGGTTCCAAATCTGATTTATCAGAAGATATAAATATTTTACTATCTGAATATCAGGTAAAATTTGATGATCACCCAATGACTACAGTGCTTCGCGCCGGATTATCCAAATCTACGAATACAGGTCGGCGTGGTGGAAGATCTGGTAGGATATAGTATTTAAATTCTTAAAAATATTTAAAAACAATCAGTTATATGTCTAAGCTAATGCGTGTAATATTCTTACCCAAGATCTTATACCTTTATGAAAACTTCTTATGTCATATTTTTCGTTTGGTGAATGAATTGAATCATCGTCTTGTGCAAAGCCAATAAGCATAGTTTCCAAACCTACAATACTTTGAAAATGCCCAGCAATTGGAATAGAGCCACCACAGCCTACATAAACACCAGGATTTTTCCATTCTGAAGATAATGCATTTCTAGCAATTTCGAATGATGGGTTATCTATTGCCATATTAGATGCCATAGAAGAACCATGTAATTTATATTCTAACGTACAGTCTTCAGGTAAATAACTTTGAATGTGGTTTGTAAACGAAGATTGAATTTTTTCAGGATTTTGCTTTCCAACTAGTCTGAAGCTTACTTTTGCGTGCGCTTCACTTGGTAGAACTGTTTTAAAGCCTTCACCTGTATAGCCACCCCAAATACCATTTATTTCTGCTGTGGGGCGAGACCATATTTGTTCTAAAACAGTTCTATCAATTTCCCCAGCCGGAATCTTTAATCCTACTTCTGATAGGAACGAGTTTTCATCAAAAGATAAATCATTCCATTGTTGAATGATTTGTTCTGGTAATTCTGTCACACCATTATAAAATCCTTCAAGTGTAACACGGCCATTTTCATCATGCATTGCTCCCAATGCCTTAGTTAGAACCCTAATCGGATTAATAGATGGGCCGCCGTACATTCCAGAATGCAAATCTTTATTTGGACCTTTAATTGTTATTTCTTGGCTAACCATGCCCCGTAACATCGTAACAATAGATGGGGTATCTTTTTCAACCATTCCAGTATCACATATTAATGCAATATCTGCTTTTAATTCATCTACATGTTTTTTCATATATGGAACTAATGAGGGTGACCCGCTCTCTTCTTCACCTTCAAAGAAAATAGAAATTTTATTTGGTAGACTACCTGTAACCTCTTTAAATGCTCTACATGCTTCAATGAAAGTCATTAGCTGACCTTTATCATCTGATGCTCCACGTCCACGAATTACAGGGCCATTTTTTGTTTCTTCTAATTTAGGTTCAAAAGGGTGGTTTTCCCATAATTCGATTGGATCAATAGGTTGCACGTCATAATGACCATAGAATAATGTATGAATACCACCTTCGCCGCCTTTTGCCATGACCATAGGGTGACCGGGAGTTTCTCTAATCTCTGCATTAAATCCAATCGACATCAAATCATCCACGAGCCATTCTGCGGCTGAAATACATTCATCAGAATATTTTGAATCAGTGGAGATGCTCTGAATGCGCATTAAATCCATCAATCTAGCTATCGAATTTTCAAGATCACCATCAACATGGTCTAAAATTGTATCTAATGACATTTCATGACTCCATTTTTCTCTCTTTTGGTCATTTTTATAATTTTGATCAAGATTAAAGTAATAGATTTCAATTTAAATGTTGCATTATCTGTTAAAAAGAATAGCGGGAGCCAATATAATAAACTTGGTATCTAAATGTTTCATATTAATTATTTCCCTGCAAGAAACTGGCTAAATAAAGTTAATGGTCAGACTATACAATCTGATGCATTTGCAGGTTTCACAAACGCTGCGATTGTATTACCTCAAGGTGTAGCCTTCGCAACGATTGCTGGTTTGCCGCCTGAGTATGGATTGTATACAGCAATGATTACAGCTATTATAGCTGCCCTATTTGGTTCATCCATGATAATGATATCTGGACCAACCACTGCAATATCAGCAGTTTTATTTGCAACACTTAATGATGTAGCTACTCCCGGATCTGCTCGATATGTTGAGTTAGCTCTTATGGTTACTGTCATGGTGGGTATATTCCAAATGGCAGGGGGTATAGGTAAATTAGGTGGCATTGTTTCATTTGTATCACATTCTGTGATGACTGCATTTACTGCTGCTGCGGCATTATTAATTATGGTTAGCCAACTCTCAGGTGCACTTGGGGTGAATGTTGAAAGAGGTGGAAATGTTATTGAAAGAATATTAAGACTTAGTGAACACTTTGTAGAAGTGAACCCATCTGCTGTTATTATTTCAGGTATAACATTGCTTACTGCAATTTTTTTAGCAAAAGTATTTCCTAAATTACCTGGTTTTTTATTGGCGCTAATAATTGGTTCTGGAATTGCTTATTTCTTAGATTCTGAAAATTCTGGTGTTGCAATGGTTGGAGCAATTCCAGATGAATTACCATCTTTACATATACCTAAAGTTAGTTTTGGTGATGTAGGAGCCCTTGCTCCAGGAGCTGCTGCTATTGCATTGGTAGGTTTGTTAGAAGCAATATCAATTGGTCGTGCTTTTGCTGTTAGGAGGAAAGAAGATTTTGATGCAAATCAAGAGATGGTTGGCCAAGGATTGTCTAATGCAATTGGTGGCCTTTTTCAGTGTTATGCTGGCTCTGGTTCATTTACTCGCAGTGGAGTGAATTTTACTGCTGGTGCTGTGACACCTCTTTCTGGTTTGTTTGCAAGTTTATTTCTGGCTCTTATTCTTGTATTTATTGGTTCATGGGTCGCTTATATTCCTGTTCCCGCTATGTCGGGCCTCATTTTATTTGTCGCTTGGAAATTAATCGATATTAAAGAATTAAAACATATTTTAGGAACGCGATGTGCTGAAACTGTTATATTATGTCTTACTTTAGCAGCAGGCCTATTTATTGAATTAGATTTTGCTATTTATATTGGTGTTATATCTTCATTGTGTGTTTTTATCTACGACAGTGCCACGCCTCAAATACCCATAATTGCTCCTATTGAGCAAGGTAACGGGCAAAGAAAATTTCGTGATATTGGCACCCTCGCACCTGACCTATGTCCACAAGTACTTATTATGAGATTGGATGGGCCACTTTTTTTTGGTTCAGTTGAACATGTGGAAAAGCGATTAAAAGAAATTCATAAACAAAATAGTAAACAAAAACCTTGGATTTTAGCCTTAAAAGCTGTTGGGAAAATTGATTTAGCAGGCGCTGATTTACTTATAAAAACTATTCGTGAGGTTAAAGCGCGGGGTGGAACCTTCAGAATTGTTGCGCATTTTGAACCATTAATTAAATCACTAGAAAGATTACATGTTTTAGATGAGCTTGGTAAAGATAAAATGTATAGTTCAAAGTTTGAAGCAGTTAATGCAGCAACAAAAGATTTTGATGAACATATTTGTAAGGGATGTTTGCGTGAAATGTTTGTAGAATGCGATAGATTAAGAGAAGCTGAATAAAACTTTAATTATTAGTAATCCAACCGCCACCATATATTCTGGTGCCTGCAACATCATAAAATACACATGCCTGGCCTGGTGCAATGCCTTCCTCTGCCATTACTAACTCTACAGTCGCAGTTGTTTCAGATATTGGCTTTATAATTGCTTCTTTTGGTGATCGCGTAGATCGAACGCGAACCGCTAAAGTACGTTCTTTTGAATCTAAAAAATTATCTTCCCCAAGCCAATTTATTTCTTTAATTAAAACTGTTCTAGTGGCTAATGCTTTTTTTGGCCCGACAATAACTTCTCGACTATCTGCATCAAGCTTTATGACATACAGTGGATCTCCACCCCCAATTCCAAGTCCTCGACGCTGTCCTACTGTATAATTTATTATACCTTTATGTTCACCTAATACGGCACCATCTTGGCTAACAATTTGTCCAGGGTTGGCAGCCTCGGGGCGCAATTTTTCTATAACAGCTGCATATGATCCGTTTGGTACAAAGCAAATGTCTTGGCTGTCAGGCTTATCAGCGACAGGTAAGCCATATTTGTGTGCTAATTCGCGTGTATCTTTTTTTGATTTAAGGTGTCCTAGAGGAAAGCGCAAATAATCTAGTTGTTCCTGTTTGGTCGAGAATAAAAAATAACTTTGATCGCGATCTTGATCTGCTGCTTTATGCAACTCTGCTTTTCCATTTTCAACAAATCTTTGTATGTAATGTCCAGTGGCCATGCAATCTGCATCAAGGTCTTTTGCTGTTTCCAACAAATCTCTAAATTTCACACGCTCATTACAACGTATACATGGAACTGGTGTGGCTCCTGCTAAGTAAGCATCTGCAAACTCATCTATTACACTTTCTTTAAATTTATTCTCATAATCAAGCACATAGTGAGGAAAGCCCATTTCTTCAGCAACTCTGCGTGCGTCCTGAATATCTCTTCCCGCACAACAAGCACCTTTTTTGGCTAATGCTGCACCATGGTCATAAAGTTGTAAAGTTACGCCTACAACATCATATCCTTCTTCAGATAACATAGCAGCAACAACAGAGCTATCTACTCCTCCAGACATAGCTACAAGCACACGGGTATCCTTAGGATCTTTAGCAAAGCCCATTGAATTAAGAACTTTTGTGTTTTGTATCATAATTTTGTCCATTTTTTTTGCTTATAATAAAATCTTTATTACTCTCAAGCTATAAATAGTTTTTTATTAAATAAAATCTCTAAAAATAAATATCCTTTTTTTTAGTTTATCCTTTACGCTTAGCTGTCTAGACTTTAAATTTTGTAATATAATATGTACATAGGTTTGCTAATGTTAGAAAATCATCCTGTAGAAAAATTAGACAAAATGCAGGCAGAAAAAGAGCTTATTCGCTTAAATGAAATATTAGATAGAGCTAATAGTGACTATTATTCTAATGATGCGCCTAACTTGTCTGACGCAGAATATGATACTTTAAAAAAAAGAAATTTAGATATTGAATCAAGATTTCCAAATTTAAAACTAAAAAACAGTGTAAGTGATAAAATAGGCTCAAAACCTTCAAGCACATTTAAAAAGATAAAACACACAGTAAAAATGCTATCTTTAGCAAATGGTTTCGATGAACAAGATATAATTGATTTTGATCATAGGGTTAAAAAAATCCTTGGTTCTGAAGATAGAGTTATATCATATGTTGCAGAACCAAAAATTGATGGGCTATCACTATCGTTAAAATATATTGATGGTAAGTTATTTCAAGCCACGACACGTGGAGATGGTGAAGTTGGTGAAAACGTAACAGAAAATGCCATTACAATTCAAAATATTCCAAAATATATTCAGAATGCACCCAGTATTTTAGAAATTAGGGGTGAGGTTTATATGAGTCTTAACGACTTTAATGAATTAAATATAAAGCAAAAAAATATTGATGCTAAAATATTTTCTAACCCAAGAAACGCTGCTGCTGGATCATTACGACAACTTGATAGTAATGTTACAGCATCAAGACCTTTAAAATTTTATGCATATGCATGGGGAGAAGTATCTACACCAATTTCTGATACACAATATAATGCAATTAATAGACTGAGGAAATTTGGATTTTCAACAAACGACTTAACCAAAAAATGTTATGGGCCAAAAGAGCTTATTAGCCATTATGATAACATATCCAATAAAAGAGCTGATCTTGGATATGATATAGATGGCGTTGTGTACAAAGTTGATGATCTATCATATCAAGATAGACTAGGTTTCAGATCTACTACACCTAGGTGGGCTATAGCTCATAAATTTCCAGCTGAAATCGCCCAAACTTGGTTAGAATCTATTGAAATCCAAGTCGGCAGAACTGGCGCATTATCCCCAGTTGCTCGTCTAAAACCTGTAAATGTAGGTGGGGTTATAGTTTCAAATGCAACCCTTCATAATGAAGATTATATAAAAGGAAAAGACTCCAAAGGTAATATTATAAGGGGTGGAAATGATATTCGTGAAGGTGATTGGGTTCATGTATATCGAGCTGGTGATGTTATTCCAAAGATAAGTGATGTTGATGTTTCTAAGCGAATATCGACGAGTAAGTCTTATACATTTCCATCCTTTTGTCCCGAATGTAATAGCCCAAGTGAACGCATTGAAGGTGATAGTGTTGCAAGATGTATCGGTGGAATAACTTGTCCTGCACAAGCGGTTCAAGGATTAGCACATTTTGTTTCTAGAGGTGCTTTTGATATAGATGGACTAGGAAATAAACAAATAGAACAATTTTATCAATTGGGATGGGTGAAAGAGCCTGCTGATATTTTTAAATTAAAGTTGCGGTATGAGAATGGGATTAAACGTCTGGAAAACAGGGATGGTTGGGGTCAAAAATCAGCCAATAACTTATTTAATGCAATTGAAGCTAAACGTATTATACCATTAAATAAAATGCTTTACGCTCTTGGAATACGCCATGTTGGTGAAACTTCTGCTATGCTTTTATCTAAACATTATAAATCATTTGATGACTTAAAAAAATCGATGAATGGAGCTAAAAGTTTAGAAGGCTCTAGTTGGTCTGACTTAATGTCTATTGATGGCGTGGGTGAAATATTAGCCAAAGCTGTTGTGCAGATTTTTAATAATCCAGCTCAACGTCAGATAATAGATAATTTAGTTGAAGAACTTGTTATTGAAGATGAAACAGAAAATATAGTTTCAGGTAGTCCTCTTGAAGGTATGGCTGTTGTATTCACAGGAAGTTTAGAGCTTATGACACGATCTGAGGCTAAAATTTCTGCTGAAAAATTTGGAGCAAAAGTTTCAGGTTCAGTTTCTAAAAAAACAGATCTTGTTGTTTCAGGTCCTGGGGCTGGCTCTAAAGAAAAAAAAGCAATCGAATTGGGAGTAAAAGTGTTATCTGAGTCCGAATGGTTGAAGCTAATAAATTTGAATAATCTTTCAGATGCCAAGTAGACCTGAGATACTTTTCCCATTATTTGGGCAATTAACGCAATTTACAGGAATAGGGCCAAAAATTGCAATCAATCTGTCTAAATTAAATATAAATTCACCACGCGACCTTTTATTTACTTTGCCGCATTCACTTTTAATAAGAAATAAAATTGAAACAGTTCTTGACGCAATTAATAATGATATAATTATTATTGAAATAATTGTTGATGAGCATCTTGAAAATCAACAAAAAAATAGGCCATATAAAATAAATGTGAGTGATGCTAAAGCACCATTTCAGTTAGTTTTCTTCCATGCAAGAAAAAATTGGTTGTGGGATTTATTCCCTATTGGAGAAAAGGTACTTATTTCAGGTAAATTAGAGTATTTTGATGGGAAAGCACAAATTACTCATCCAGATTATGTATTTAAACCTGGTAATGAAGAGCAAATTCCTACTTTAGAGCCAATTTATTCTTTATCTGCCGGGGTTACTCAAAAAACGTTATCAAAAGCGACTAGGCAAGCTTTAAATCTGCTACCGATGATAAATGAATGGATAAGTCCATCTATCATCAATAAGTTTGCGTGGCCAACTTGGGTTAATGCTTTAAAGGATGCGCATGAGCCAAAAAATATAAATCATATAACTTTTGATTCACCTAATCGATTAAGATTAGCATATGATGAAATGTTGGCACACCAACTAACTCTTGCAATAGCAAGGGAAAATTATAGAAAATCTAAAGGCATAAAAAATATAGGAAATAAATCTTTATCCAAAAAAGTAATGGAATTCATACCATTTGAATTAACCAATGCACAGAAAAGAGTTATTGAGGAAATTCGAAATGATATGTCTCAACCTTTTCGTATGAATAGGCTTTTACAAGGCGATGTTGGTTCCGGTAAAACTCTTATAGCTTTTTTATGTATGGTCACTGCGATTGAAGCAGGTGGTCAAGCGGTCATAATGGCGCCAACTGAGATTTTAACAAAGCAGCATGAAGATACATTAAAGCCATTAGCTGAAAAGGCAGGTATCGTTCTTGAAAGTTTATCAGGTCGTGACAAAGGCAAAGAACGTAAATCTAAAATTGAAGCAATAGCTGCTGGAAAAATACAGATTATTGTAGGTACGCATGCTGTCTTTCAAGAAAGTATAAAATATAATGATCTTAGATTAGCAATTATAGATGAACAGCATCGTTTTGGTGTTCGACAACGAATGGATCTTGGTAATAAAGGAGATGCAGTTGACATTTTAATAATGACAGCAACTCCTATTCCTCGATCATTAGCATTGACAAATTATGGTGATATGGAACTGTCTGAAGTGGATGAAAAGCCGATTGGGCGAAAGCCAATCAACACTGTTATGGTTTCAAGTTCAAGAATTCTGGAAGTAATCGATCGCCTAAAAGTAGCTATTGAAACTGGCAATCAAATATATTGGGTCTGCCCATTGGTTGAGGAGAGTGAATTTCTTGAATTAACATCAGCTGAAGACCGAGCAAATAATCTTTCAAAAGTATTAGGAAAAAATAATATTGGTTTAGTACATGGCAAAATGTCTGGTGAAGAAAAAGATAGAGTGATGTCAGGTTTTGTTGACAATAAAATTAAAATCCTGGTTGCTACAACTGTAATAGAAGTTGGCGTTGATGTCCCAAATGCCACAATAATTGTCATCGAACACTCAGAAAGATTTGGTTTGAGTCAATTACATCAATTACGTGGGCGTGTGGGAAGGGGAGCTGATGCTTCTACTTGTTTGATGATATATGAGCCACCACTGGGTAAAACTGCTAAGAAAAGGTTAGAGGCAATTCGTGAAACTAATGATGGATTTAAAATTGCTAATGTTGACCTCAAGTTACGAGGAGCAGGTGATGTTTTAGGTGTTTCTCAATCTGGTTTGCCTAAATTTAGAATGGCTGATATTGAAACTCAGTCACATTTAATGGAAATGGCAAAAGATGAAGCACGACTAATTATGACAAATGACCCATCATTAAATAGTCAACAAGGAAAAGCATTACGTAATTTGTTATATATAATGGGAGCAGATGAGTATATTAAATTGCTATCAGTAGGTTAGAGCATTAAGTTAATAAATAAAAACTTGGAAATTTAAATATTTTTTATATTTGAATATGCATCTATGATTGCTTCAAAACTAAGCATAATTGATGCGTGTCTGTTTTTATAAGATATAGCAGGTATCAGTACTTCTAAATTTTCAAATGGTTTTTGAGGTATTGGTCCATTTTTAGTCAGCATATTATATAATTGATCGCGGCCAAGTTTAACTTGATCAATATCTAATCCTATAATTTTTTCTGCTATTATTGAAGATGAAGCTTGGCCTAATGCACATGTTTTTACATCGTGGCTAAAGTCAGTAATTTTACCTTCATTTACATTAATCCAAACTTGTAAATTTGAACCACACATAGGTGAACGTCTTAATGCAGTCCCTGAATATATTTCTAGTGGGGTTGTAAATGGAATATTTCCTGCAAATTCCAGGATTCTTTTTGAATAAAGGTCTATCATTTCAGAATTATCAGACATATTACTTAACATTCATTACTGCGATTTATATCTTATTAGATCATGTAAATTAAAGATAAAAGGCAAAGGAACTACAAATGGCTAAATTTGATATTTCGTCACTTAAATTTGACGATAATGGTTTAATTCCGGCAGTTGTGCAGGACACAACAACACTTGAAGTTCTTATGGTTGCCTGGATGAATAAAATATCATTAGAAAAGACAATTGAATCAAGATTGGCAACTTTTTGGTCAAGATCAAGAAAGTGTCTTTGGGTCAAAGGTTTGACTTCAGGAAATACACAGAAAGTAGATAAAGTGCGATTTGACTGCGATCGAGACTGTATTTTGTTGTTAGTTACTCCTGAGGGACCAGCTTGTCATACCAATAGAAGAAATTGCTTCTACACCGAATTAGAAGAAGGTTCAGAAAATATTATATTAAATCCTGAAATTTAATTTAGCATTTTTGATATTTGTTTAAGTAAGTATCCGGATTCTCTATAATTTTTTATAGATCTTGCGTCATCTCGTTTTGCAAGTCTCTTGCCAAATTCATCTTTAATGAGTTTATGGTGATGATAAACAGGGGTAGGTAGCTTTAAGATATGTTGTAAGATGACATGAATTTTTGTTACATCTAATAAATCTTCTCCACGTGTAACATGAGTTATACCCTGAAAAGCATCGTCTAAAACTACAGAAAGATGGTAGGATATGCCAATATCTTTTCGCGCCAAAATAACTGATCCTATTTGGTTAATTGCTTCTTCTTTTGTAAATGATATTTTTCCATAAGCCTCATCAAAAAAAGAAAAGTTATCTTTATCCAAATTATATAAATTTAATCTAAGTGCCGTTTCAGGCATTTTTTTTGTTTTAAGTTTATTCAAGCATGTATTTGGATAAATGATACCATCTGGGCCAAACAATGGCGTTTCGTTAGGAGCCGAAGCAATATTTATATCTTTTCTGGAGCAATCACATGAAAATAAATAGTTGTCATTCCATAAGCTTTGAAGTGTCTTTTCATAATCAGGAAATCTTGACGATTGTTTCAATATTGGTGTTTCATATTTAATTCCAAGCCATTTCAAATCATCTAATATTTGATCAACATATATTTCTCTACATCTGACCTGATCTATATCTTCTATTCGCAACAGTAATTTACCGCCTGATTGGACTGCAGAACTGTAGGCGAGTAATGCAGAATAAGCATGTCCAAGATGCAATAATCCCGTGGGAGAAGGGGCAAATCTTTCTATTTTCATCTTTTATTCATTTCCATGATAATAATTTATGTATTATTTAACCATGAAGTCCAATCATCCTTCGCTCTATCAGTATAAGCTTTATAACGATCTTTGCGATTGCGACGGCCACCTCTCACATTTTCAGCAGGTGGAAATAATCCAAAATTAACATTCATTGGCTGAAAGGTTTTTGCGTCCGCGCCACCTGTTATGTGATTAATTAAAGCACCCATTGCAGTCGTATTCGGTGGGCTTTTAATATTTTTACCTGAACTTTCGGCGACTGCTAGCCTTCCTGCTAGCAAACCCATTGCGGCACTTTCTACATAACCTTCAACACCAGTTATTTGTCCTGCAAATCTAATATTTGGTCGTGTTTTTAATCTCATCTGATCATCAAGTAATAAAGGAGAATTTATAAAAGTATTGCGATGAATCCCTCCTAGTCTTGCAAATTTAGCATTTTCAAGACCTGGTATCATAGAAAGTACTCGTGTTTGCTCACTATATTTCATTTTGGTTTGAAAGCCTACAATATTGAAAAGAGTTCCAAGTGCATTATCTCTGCGCAATTGAACAACTGCATGTGCTTTGATTGTAGGCTGATGAGGATTGGTTAAACCTACAGGTTTCATCGGCCCCCACCTAAGCGTTTCTTTGCCTCTTTTGGCCATGACTTCAATTGGCAAACAACCATCAAAATATGGTGTGTCCTTTTCCCAATCTTTAAATTCTGTTTTTTCAGAATCTAATAAAGCATCGATGAAATTATCATATGTATCTTTATCCATTGGACAATTTAGATATGCTGTTCGCTCTTCATCAGTTTCACCTTTATCATAACGTGATTGCATCCATGCTTTTGACATATCGATACTATCTGCAAATACAATTGGTGCAATTGCATCAAAAAAAGCCAATGATTTTTGGTCAGTGTTTTCTAAAATATCATTTGCCAAGCTTTTGGATGTTAATGGACCAGTCGCAATAATCGTATGACCCCAGTTTTCTGGTGGCAAATTATGAATTTCACTCCTGTCTATTGTGACTAGGGGATGATTAGTAATCTTTTTAGTGACTGAAGCAGAAAAAGCTTCTCTGTCTACAGCCAATGCAGATCCAGCTGGTAGGGCATGTTTGTCACCCATTTCCATAATAATAGAATTTGCAGATCGCATTTCCCAATGAAGTAATCCAACAGCATTTGATTCATCATCATCAGACCTAAATGAATTTGAACAAACAAGTTCTGCTAGATCATGAGTTTGATGTGCAAATGTTTCAACTCTTGGTCGCATTTCATGAATTATAACAGGTATTCCAGCAGAAACTATCTGCCAAGCTGCTTCTGATCCAGCCATGCCGCCGCCGACTATATGTATAGGTTTAATCATTTTATTGATCTATTTCGATTAAGTAAAAAAACGAGCCAATATATTTCGGCTCATTTTTATTATGTATTTTCATCTATTATAGTTATGCCATCCTCAGAGACATCACTATCTTCTGTGTCAGCAATATATGCAACAGAAACAACTTTTTCACCATCTTTAGTGTTAAATACAGTCACTCCTGATGAAGATCTGCCTTGTAATGAAATTCCAGAAACTGGACATCTTATTGACTGCCCGGTTGATGTGGCCAGCATAATTTGATCTTCTTCGTGTACGGTAAATGCTGCAACAACAGTATCATCTCTTCTATCTAGGTTTGCGGCAGCAACTCCTTGACCACCACGACCAGATACTCGATATTCATGTGCTGAAGATCTTTTGCCAAAACCACCAGAAGTAATGATTAAAATCCAATCTTCAAGTTCGGATAATTCATTATATCGTTCTTGGCTAATATCATCATTAGGTGTTTCATTTTCTGAAAGTGCCCTTCGCATTTTAAAATAAGCTGTTCTTTCATCTGATGATGCATTAACATGCCTAATGACTGCCATAGAAACTACCTTATCTTCTGGAGCAAGTTTAATACCTCTAACACCTATTGAATCTCTTCCTTTAAATACTCGCACGTCAGTTGTTGGGAAGCGAATAGCTTTTCCGAGTGATGTGGTAAGCAAGAAATCGTCACTTTCAGTTGCAATGCGAACATTAACTATCGAAACACCTTCTGGTAGCTTCATCGCAATTTTGCCGTTTGATTTTACATTTGTAAAATCAGACAGTGCGTTTCTTCTTACTCCGCCAGCATCAGTCGCAAAAACAATTTGAAGATTGCCCCATTCTTCATCAGGAGCATCAATTGGCATTAGTGCCGCAATAGAAACCCCTGTATCAATTGGAAGAATATTTACAATTGCCTTACCTTTTGCATTGCGCCCACCTAAAGGTAATCGCCAAGTTTTAAGTTTATAAACCATTCCATCTGTTGTGAAGAACAGTAATGCAGTATGTGTATTAGCTACAAACATATTTGTGACAAAATCTTCATCTTTGGTGGACATACCTTGAATGCCTTTGCCACCACGTTTTTGCTCTCTAAATTCAGCTAAATTTGTTCGCTTAATATATCCAGAATTAGTTATTGTAACGACCATATCTTCTTTTTCGATAAGGTCCTCGTCATCCATATCACCTGCCCATTCAATTATCTCAGTCCGGCGAGGTACAGCAAATTTTTCACGTACTTCTTTCAATTCGTCTGAGATTATAGACATAATACGATCTCTTGAACGTAAAATTTCTAAATAGTTTTGAATTTTACCTGCAAGTTCTTCTAATTCATCAGTTACTTCTTTTACACCCATAGCTGTAAGCCTTTGGAGGCGAAGCTCTAAAATGGCGCGTGCTTGCGTTTCAGAAAGGTTATAAGATTTATCTTCGTTTAAAGTATGGCTAGGGTCATCTATTAATGAAATATATTGAGATATATCTGCTGCAGGCCAACGGCGCGTCATAAGTTTTTCACGAGCTTCTGCTGGATCATTTGATCCTCTAATAGTTGCAACTATTTCATCTACATTAGATACGGCTACAGCTAGGCCACAAAGTATATGGCTTCGTTCACGTGCTTTATTCAATTCGAACGCTGTACGCCGTGCTACAACTTCTTCTCTAAAGCTAATAAAATAACTCAGAAATTTGTATAATGTTAGTTGTTCAGGCTTTCCGCCATTTAGTGCTAACATATTGCATCCAAATGATGTTTGCAGCGGTGTAAATCTAAAAAGTTGATTTAAAACAACTTCAGCTGTTGCATCACGCTTCAATTCAACGACAACTCTAACTCCAACTCGATCAGATTCGTCTTGAACATGTGAAATACCCTCAATTTTTTTGTCTCGAGACAGTTCAGCAATCTTTTCAATCATTGTTGCTTTGTTAACTTGATATGGAATTTCATCTATGATTATTGCATATCGACCAGCGCGTATTTCCTCTACGCGTGTCTTAGCTCTAATTATAACTGACCCACGTCCTTCGTTGTAAGCCTTAACCGCTCCAGAACGCCCTAATATTACTGCACCAGTTGGAAAATCTGGAGCTGGCACATATTCCATCAAATCAGAACTTGTTAGTTCTGGATTATCTATTAATGCTAATGTGGCATCAATAACCTCACCAAGATTATGAGGAGGAATATTTGTAGCCATACCCACTGCAATTCCACCAGCACCATTTACGAGCATATTTGGATAACGAGCGGGAAGTACTGTAGGTTCAGATTCTTTTCCATCGTAGTTATCTTGAAAATTAACAGTATTTTTATCAATATCTAAAAGTAAATATTCAGATGGTTTGTCTAACCGAGCCTCAGTATAACGCATTGCAGCAGCGTTATCGCCATCCATTGATCCGAAGTTACCTTGTCCATCTATTAATGGTAAAGACATTGAAAAATCTTGAGCCATACGTACGAGTGCGTCATAAATAGCGCTATCACCATGTGGGTGATAGCTCCCCATTACATCACCAACTGATTTTGCAGACTTCCTGTAAGATTTACTGTGTGTGTACCCGTTTTCATGCATTGCATAGAGAATTCTACGGTGAACGGGTTTTAATCCATCTCGCAAATCAGGTATTGCGCGACTTACAATAACTGACATTGCATAATCTAAGTAAGAGGTTTTCATTTCCTCTTCTATTGATATCTGAGGGCCATCATATGATGGTATTTCAGGGGTATCATCTGTTGGCGTTTTTATTTCATCAGTCACTTTAATTCTACCTGCTATATTTTGTATAATTCATAACATATATTGTAATAAAACGCAACTTGTAGTGTCTTATTGGCATTTTTAAGTGAAATTATGAGATTTTCATTTTATTCGTTATAAATCAGTATATTAAACTGCATTGTTAATCTAAAAATACCTAAGATTTTGGGATAACCTCATATCCAGCTTCTTCTGCTTCATTATCTGTCATTTCGGAAGGGAATCCCTCAGCAAGTACATTTAAGCCAGTTGCATCTTCAAGGCGCCTAATTATGTTTGGTGACCACTCACGTGTGCCATATTTTTTTATTCCATCCTCAAAAATAGTATTTAACAATGGTGATATTTCTAGAGGTACATTATGTCTCTCTGCAATATTTTGGAAAAGCCCAATATCTTTTGCAACTAAGTCCATTGTGAAGCTTATATCTCTTGAGCCATTGAGTATTACCTGACTTTCAGTTTCATGTACAAATGAATTGCCTGAACTTATTTTAATTGCTTCATATGATGTGCTTAAATCCATACCAGCTGCTTTACAGGTAACTAATGCTTCAGCACATGACACTAAGTTAGCTGTCGCTAAATAATTAGTTACAACCTTCAGAACTGATGCTGATCCTAGCTCGCCAGTATGTAATATTCTTCGACCCATTTTTTTTAATAATGGTAAAATGGTTTCAAATATTTTTCTTTCACAACCAGCAAATATAGCAATATTACCAGTATCTGCTCGATGACATCCACCTGAAACTGGGCAATCAACTGCAAATCCAGATTTTGCTGATATTAATTTACCTATTCTTACAACTTCATTCTGATCTGTTGTCGACATTTCCATCCAAATTTTGCCTGGTTTCATGCCTTCTAATAATCCGTCTTTATCTTCCATAACTGAAGCTGAAGCAGCTGGTGATGGTAAGCAGGTAATTACAGCATCACATTTTTCCATGAGTGTTCGGTTGTCTATACAAGTTTTAGCACCCATATTCGTAAATTTCTTAACAAGATCTGCATTCAAATCTCGAACATATAATTCCACATTGTTTCTTAAAAGGGAGCCTGCGAGTTTACCGCCAACATTTCCTAAGCCAATAAAACCAATTTTCATTATCGTATCCTTCCAATTTTTTAAAGGAGATGATAAATACTAAGATAAATCGTATTAAAAAACGACATTTTTAATGCCGTAATTTTATATAAATCGCTTAAAAACGTGAAAACACAACAATAATAAGAAAAATTATATTATCTAGAAAGGAATATCATCATCAAGATCACTTGGGCTAGGCATGGATTGGCTTCCTTGATCAAAAGAGCTCGAACTTGAATTGTTCCCACCACTACCAGTAATATTGTATGAAGGACCTGAAGCATTTTCGCCTCCAGATCTTCCATCAAGCATTGTAAGTGTTCCACCATAATTTTGAATTACAACTTCAGTAGAATATCTGTCATTTCCAGATTGATCTTGCCATTTCCTGGTTTGTAGAGCGCCTTCGATGAAAACTTTGGAACCTTTTTTCAAATATTGTTCACAAATTCTAACAAGACCCTCAGCAAAGATTGCTACAGTGTGCCATTCTGTTTTTTCACGATTTTCGCCAGTATTTTTGTCTCTCCACCTATCGGAAGTAGCTATTCGAAGATTGCAAACTTTTCCACCATTTTGAAATGTCCGTACTTCAGGATCTGCGCCTAAATTACCAATTATCATAACTTTATTTAATGAACCTGCCATATTTATCCTCGTCGAATCTCTAAATTTTTAATGCTATTTAAAGCATACTGTCTTGATAGACGAATAAAAGGTAAAAAACCTTAAATATCTATTTTTTTTATAATACTTTGAATTTTCAAACATATTTAAATTTTATAAAAAAACTATAGCTTATTATTAAAGATGCCTTAGATATCATATATGAAATTAAGGCATTATCATGACTGAATTAAAAAAAATTGAAATACGCGGCGCCCGTGAGCATAATTTAAAATCAATTGATGTAGATATTCCTCGAGATAAATTAGTTGTGATAACTGGTCTTTCAGGTTCAGGGAAATCTTCTCTCGCTTTTGATACAATCTATGCTGAAGGGCAACGCAGATATGTTGAAAGCCTTTCTGCATATGCTCGGCAGTTTCTCGATATGATGCAAAAACCTGATGTTGATCATATTTCAGGGCTGTCTCCAGCAATTTCAATTGAACAAAAAACTACTTCAAAAAATCCAAGATCTACTGTTGGAACAGTGACTGAAATTTATGATTATATGCGATTGCTTTTTGCAAGAGTGGGTACACCATATTCTCCTTCAACTGGTAAACCAATTGAAGCTCAGCAGATTTCTGAAATGGTAGATCGCGTTATGACGATGGAAATGGGTACGCGTGCATATCTTTTGGCACCAATCGTTAGAGATAGAAAAGGTGAGTATAAAAAAGAATTCAAAGAATTGAAAAAACAGGGTTTTCAAAGAGTAAAAGTAAATGGAAAATTCTACGATTTAGATGAAGTCCCTGAATTGGATAAGAAATTTAGACATAATATTGATGTTGTCGTAGATAGAATTGTCATCAAGAAGGATATAGAGCAAAGATTAGCGGACAGTTTCAGAACTTCTCTCGATCTTGCAGATGGAATTACTATATTAGAAATTGCTTCAAATGGTGAAAATCCGGAACGTATAACGTTTTCAGAAAAATTTGCTTGCCCTGATAGTGGCTTCACCATTCCAGAAATTGAGCCAAGGTTATTTTCTTTTAATGCTCCAGTTGGTGCATGTCCTGAATGTGACGGATTAGGTGTTGAGTTATTTTTTGATGAAAGACTTGTAGTTCCAGATCCTAATTTAACACTTTACGATGGTGCTTTGGCTCCATGGGCAAAGGGCAAATCTCCTTATTATCGACAAACCATTGAATCATTGGCAAAACATTATAATTTTAACACTAGTGCAAAATGGATTGATCTTCCTGAAAAAATTAAGAAATTAATGCTATATGGATCTGGAAGTGATGAAATAAAATTTAGATATGATGATGGTGGCCGGGTTTATGAAGTTACTAGAAAATTTGAAGGTGTTATTCCTAATATGGAAAGACGCTATAGAGAAACTGATAGTAATTGGGTAAGAGAAGAATTTGAACGGTATCAGAACAATAGAAGCTGTGGGACATGTGATGGGTTTAGACTAAGGCCTGAGGCATTGGCTGTAAAAATATCAGGTATACATGTTGGACTTGCTGTTCAAATGTCAATTAGTGATGCTCTTGAATGGATTTCATCCATACCAGATAATTTATCAATTCAAAAAAATGCAATTGCTCATGCTATTTTAAAAGAAATACGCGAACGGTTAGGTTTCTTAGTAAACGTTGGATTGAACTATTTAACACTCTCTCGTTTTTCTGGTACTTTATCAGGTGGGGAGAGTCAGAGAATAAGGTTAGCCAGTCAAATTGGCTCAGGTTTAACAGGCGTGCTGTATGTACTAGATGAACCTTCAATTGGTTTGCATCAGCGAGATAATGGTCGGTTATTAGAAACTCTTAAAAATCTTCGAGATCAAGGAAACACTGTTATTGTGGTTGAACATGATGAAGAAGCTGTCAGAAGTGCAGACTTTGTTTTGGATATAGGTCCTGGTGCGGGTGTTCATGGTGGCAATATTATTGCCAAAGGTACTCCAAATCAAATTATAAAAAATAAAAAATCCATAACTGGTCAATACTTAAGTGGTTCGCGGAAGATTAACATACCTTCCAAAAGGCGAAAAGGTAATGGTAAGAATATACAAATTACAAATGCGACAGGAAACAATTTAAAAGGCATTAATGCATCTTTTCCATTGGCTACTTTTACGTGCGTTACAGGTGTTTCAGGTGGTGGTAAATCAACACTTACTGTTGAAACGTTATTTAAGACAGCATCCATGAGACTTAATGGTGCTAAACAAACTCCTGCACCTTGTGATGAAGTTAAAGGGCTAACATATCTAGATAAAGTAATTGACATAGATCAAAGGGCAATTGGTAGAACCCCAAGATCAAATCCAGCTACATATACAGGTGCATTTACACCTATCAGAGAGTGGTTTGCAGGCTTACCTGAGGCAAAAACAAGGGGTTACAAACCAGGTAGATTTAGCTTCAATGTAAAAGGTGGAAGGTGTGAATCCTGTCAGGGTGACGGATTAATAAAAATTGAAATGCATTTTCTTCCGGATGTTTATGTTGAATGCGAAACATGTAAGGGAAAGCGTTATAATCGAGAAACTTTAGAAGTTTTATTCAAAGGAAAAAGTATAGCAGATATACTAGATATGACTGTTGAAGATGCTGAAGATTTTTTTAAAGCTGTTCCTAGTATCAGAGATAAAATGACTGCTTTGATGCGAGTAGGCCTAGGATATATAAAAGTAGGGCAATCTGCTACGACACTATCTGGAGGTGAAGCTCAACGTGTCAAATTATCTAAAGAATTAGCTAAAAGATCTACAGGTAGAACACTCTATATATTAGATGAACCAACTACTGGACTACACTTTGAAGATGTTAGGAAGCTATTAGAAGTTCTTCATGAACTTGTTGAGCAAGGTAATACGGTAATTGTTATTGAACATAATTTAGATGTTATAAAAACTGCTGATCATATTATTGATATTGGACCAGAAGGTGGAGATGGAGGTGGTGAAATAGTTGCCTTTGGCACACCTGAAGCTGTTGCAAGTTCTTTGGAAAGTTATACCGGTTTTTATCTAAAAGATATGATTTAATTATTACCCTCTTTTATAAAAGACGAAACAAAATATTGAATATTGTATTCAAACTAAACTGTTTGTATTAAATCAATATTAATGTAGATATTGAATGTAATTTTTACAATATAATTCCAAATTGTTTATCCGAGGTTTATTATGCGTATTGGTCTTTATCCTGGAACATTTGACCCCATAACTCGAGGCCATTTGGATATCATTAAACGCGCATGCGTTTTAGTTGATAAATTAGTAATTGGTGTGGCAATTAATAGAGATAAAAATCCGTTATTTTCACTTGAAGAGCGTGTTGAGATGATTGAGAGAAATCTTTCAAAATTTGAACATAATGAAACAAATATAATTGTAGAGCCCTTTGAAAACCTTTTAATTGATAAAGCTACAGAAGTAGGTGCGCAAATTATAATTAGAGGATTAAGAGCTGTATCTGATTTTGAATATGAATATCAGTTAGTTGGCATGAATAGAGCAATGAATGATAATATTGAAACAACTTTTTTAATGGCTGAGGCAAAACACCAAGCCATTGCTTCTAGGCTAGTAAAAGAAATAGCAAGATTAAATGGTGACGTATCGAAATTTGTCACACCAGGTGTTGAAACTTCATTAAAAGAAAAATTTAAACATAAAGTATAATTTTTGATCTTTATGTTTATTAAAAGTAAATTTAAATAAATATTAATATATAACTTAAAAGGCGAAAAAATGTCAGATAATCAAGATCTTGAAAATACAATTATAATTGAACTAAAAGATGGGCCAGTTCATATCACTTTACTGCCTGATGTGGCACCACTTCACTGTGCTAGAATGAAAGAGCTCGCAAGATCAGGTCAATATGATAATGTATGTTTCCATAGAGTTATAGATGGGTTTATGGCACAAACTGGTGATGTCCAGAATGGCGATATGGAAGATGGTTTTAATTTAAGTTCTGCAGGAACTGGTGGTTCTAGTCTAACAAATTTACCTGCTGAATTTTCAAAACTGCCTCACGATCGTGGAACCATAGGTGCAGCCAGATCGGCAAGCCCTGATTCAGCAAATTCTCAATTTTTTATCAATTTTAGTGATAATAACTTCCTTAATGGCCAATATACAGTATACGGCCGCGTGACTTCAGGTATGGAACATGTTGATGCGATTGTTAGAGGAGAACCTCCACACGCTCCAGATAGAATGATTTCTGTTAAAGTAGCGTCAGATTTATGATCAAATCATTAATACTTTACGTCATTTTGCTTTTTTCAGTTTTTGCAAACACTGTGTATGCTGCTGATCCTGAAAACATAATGGTAATCGAAGTTGAAGGTGCAGCAAATGGAATAATTGAAATTCAATTATTGCCTGATGTTGCCCCACTACATGTTGAGCGCATCAAAATATTAGCAAGGGATGGTTTATATAACGATGTAGTTTTTCACCGTGTAATTGATGGCTTTATGGCTCAAACTGGAGATGTGAAATTTGGCAAGATTAAAGGATATAAGCGTCGATATGCAGGCCAAGGAGGTTCTAATTATCCTGACTTGGACGCTGAATTCAGTACTTTAAAATATGAAAAAGGGACTGTTGGAATGGCTAGAGCACAAAATCCAAATTCAGCTAATTCTCAGTTTTTCATAATGTTTAATAGTAGCCCGAATTTAGACGGAAATTACACAGTTATTGGTAATGTAATCAGTGGGCAAGACGTGGTAAACTCTATTAAACGTGGCGCAATGAGTGATAATGGGTCAGTTATAGATCCAGATATTATGAAAAAAGTTTGGATAAAGGCAGATAAATAATAAATTTACGCTAGCCAGAAAAATTATTTGGCTAGCGTTTTAAGGTCCAAAATCTTTATATAATGAATATTAAGAATTAAAATTTAAATAACTTTTATTAATGCGTGCTTCTTTTTGGATGCACTAATTTTTGGAGTTTTATGTAAATCAGCAGCATATAACATAAAGCCTGCATCATTAATTACTTGATCATTAAGCCTAGCTCCGCCTCCAGCAATTATACGCTTCGCCTCTTTGCCAGAAGAGACAAGTCCAGTTCTAACCAGCGCTTGAGTGAAGCTAATACCATCTATTATTTCAGTATTTAGTATTTCTAAGGTAGGAAGGTTTTCGTCAGAACTATCTTCTGTAAACACTTTATGCGCAGTTTTTTCTGAACTTAATGCAGCTTCTTCGCCATGACACAACTTTGTCACTTCATTAGCTAGTATAATTTTAGCTTCGTTTATGTTCTGTCCTTCTAGTGATCCTAATCGGTCACATTCCGAGACTGGTAATTCTGTGAATAATTTTAAAAATTTACCTACATCAGCGTCTAAGGTATTTCTCCAAAATTGCCAAAATTCATATGGAGATAATTTTTCTGAATTAAGCCAGATGGCACCATTAGCTGATTTTCCCATTTTGGACCCATCTGCTTTAGTCAATAATGGTGTTGTAAGGCCAAAAACTGATTTCTTATTTAATCGCCTTGTAAGATCAATACCGTTTACAATGTTGCCCCATTGGTCTGACCCACCCATTTGAAGGGAAACGCCATAACGGTTATTTAATTCCATAAAATCATATGCTTGAAGTAACATATAATTAAATTCCAAGAATGTTAACGGTTGTTCTCTATCAAGTCGAAGTTTAACACTTTCCATTGAAATCATTCTATTTATAGTAAAGTGTTTTCCAATATCTCTAAGAAATTCGATATAGTTGAGTTTGTCTAACCATTCAGCATTATTTATTATTTTTGCGTCATTTGAATTATCTCCAAATGATAAATACTTTTCAAAAACTTTTTGTATACCATTAATGTTTTCATTAATTATTTCAGTAGTAATTAACTGTCGGCTTTCATCTTTACCTGATGGATCACCTATTTTAGTTGTGCCTCCGCCCATCAATGGAATTGGTTTATGACCTGTTTTTTGTAGCCATCGTAACATCATAATTTGAATTAAAGAGCCAATATGAAGACTATCTGCAGTTGCATCAAAGCCTATATAAGCAGGCATACAACCTTCAAGAAGTTTTTCATCTAATCCTTGCATATCCGTACAATCTTGCAAAAAGCCACGAGATAGCATTTCTTGCAAAAACTCTGATTTAGGGTTGTAAGTCATATTGGTTTGCTTTCATTTATACATATATAAGCCCTTTTAGCGGCAATTTTGCGAGTGGCAAGTAGGAGACGTTAGTTTATGATTTATAAGTGCTTAGGATTGATGTCTGGGACATCCCTAGATGGTGTTGACGGTGCTATTTGTGTGACAGATGGAAATAATATTGTGAGGTTTGAAAAAACGTATTTTCGACCTTATAATTCAAAAGAACAATCAGTACTCAAAGCTAAACTTAACAGTTGGCCTGAAAATACGAATTTAGATGAAGCATTGCAAATAGTGCAAAATGCACATCTTGATGTAATTAAACATTTTCCGGAAGCTGATTTAATAGGATTTCATGGTCAAACCCTAAATCATGATCCAAGTCTGAGAAGAACTTTTCAATTAGGTGACGGTGAAGAACTGGCTAAACTATCTGGAAAAAAAGTAATATGGGATTTTAGATCACCTGACATGATTAATGGCGGACAGGGAGCACCCTTAGCGCCATTTTTTCATTTTGCATGCGTAAAATTACTAAAAATAAAAGAAACGGTTGCATTCGTAAATCTAGGTGGTGTGGGAAATATTAGTTTAATAAATTCAAACATGAATCTTCCTGAAGAAAAAAACTCTGTTATTGCCTTTGATACTGGGCCTGCAAACGCACCTATAAATGATTTTATGTTTTCTAGGTTAGGTTTGTCATGTGATGTAAATGGGGATTTGGCTCAACGCGGAAAGATTAATAAAAAAATAGTTGATACTGTTTTAAATTTAAATTTTTTCAATAAAAAACCACCTAAATCATTGGATAGAAACGATTTTTCTACGGTATCAGAGTTGGTGTCAGATTTATCAAACGAGGATGGAGCTGCAACATTAACAGCAATATGCGTTGAAGCAATTATTACGGCGCAGAAACATTTGCCATCAATTCCATCTCGTTGGCTTATCTGTGGAGGAGGGCGAAAAAACCGCACAATTATAAGAGCCTTACAGAAGCGATTAGAAAATCCCGTAACAACTGTTGATGAGCAAGGTTTGGAGGGGGATATGTTAGAAGCCCAAGCATTTGGCTATCTAGCAGCTAGGGTAGTCAATAATTTACCATTAACAAGTCCCACAACAACCGGTTGTGATAATCCCACATATGGTGGGAAAATATCACAACCGTAGAAAATGCAATATTATCTAGTATTTTCTGTTAATCTACGCCTAACATAAGTGTCGACTGATCCAATCATAGTATCCATGTGATCATTCTCGAAAAAGTGCCCCGAGCCTTCTAGTACTTCGTGTGTAATAGTGATACCTTTTTGTTCATGCAATTTTCCTACCAGTCCTTCAACGTCGACAGGTGGAACAACTCGGTCAGATGACCCATTAATTATCAATCCTGAAGCAGGACAAGGGGCTAAGAAGCTAAAATCATATGTATTTGCAGGCGGCGCTGCTGAAATAAAACCAGAGATTTCTGGTCTTCGCATAAGAAGTTGCATACCAATCCATGCTCCGAAGCTAAAACCAGCAACCCAACAATGTTTTGCATTTGGATTCATAGCTTGAAGATAATCTAATGCAGATGCTGCATCTGATAATTCTCCAACACCTTGATCATATTCTCCTTGTGAGCGTCCAACACCTCTAAAATTAAATCTTAGAACAGTAAAACCCATATTATAAAATGCGTAGTGTAGGTTATAAACTACTTTGTTATTCATAGTTCCACCAAATTGTGGATGTGGGTGTAATAAAATTGCTATTGGGGCATCTTTTGTTTTTTGTGGATGATATCTACCTTCAAGGCGACCATCTGGACCTGGGAAAATTACTTCTGGCATAATATTATTGCTTCTCTCACGTTTGCTTCTATTCACCATTTCAAATGTTGACTAAAATGGTCAGTAACTTTAGAATGGTTCTAAATTGAGGTTAAGTTTCCTACTAATCACTCTGACTAAGGATTTGGTAAGGTTTCGTCAACTAAATAGGGCTCTCGAAGTATGAAACTTAGCACAAAAGGCAGATATGCCATGATTGCGTTAGTAGACTTAGCAATTGAAGGTGAAAAAGGTTTGGTTTCATTGGGTGAAATATCTGATCGTCAAAATATATCATTAAATTATTTAGAGCAACTGTTTCTGAAGCTAAGACGAAAAGAAATAATAACATCTGTACGTGGCCCAGGTGGGGGGTACAAATTGGCTAAGTCTGCTGAGGCAATTCGTGTTTCTGATATTTTAACCGCAGTTGATGAAGATATGAATGCTCTTTCAAAAGGTGCAGGAGTTTCTGGCGCATCCTCTGGCACTAGAGCTCAGTCATTAAGTAATAGGCTTTGGGAAAGCCTATCAGCGCAAGTGTTCGTTTATTTACATGCAACAAGATTATCAGACCTTATAGAAAATCAAATTGCACCATGTCCTGCTGTACCATCCCTTTTTCAACTTGTTGATGAAAGTTAGGTTTAATGTCTAAATATATGATTATATTTGGTTTGTTTTTATTATGAAGCGTGTTTATCTTGATTGGAATGCGACTGCTCCATTGCGAAAAGAAGCACGTGAAGCTATGATTTCTTCCCTTGATATCATTGGTAACCCTTCAAGTGTTCATTTTGAAGGAAGGCTAGTAAAGGGTTTAATTGAAAAAGCTCGTTTACAATTATCAGAATCATTTGGTTGTGATCCTAATGGAATAATTTGGACTAGTGGTGCTACTGAAGCGGCAAGCTTGATGATGCATAACAAAAGATTAAACTGCTCTGATATTGAACATGAATGTGTCAAATCACATGGAATTAGTAATCTTATTGTTAATAGCGATGGTATTGTAGAAAAAGCTGATGAATTTGTCCTTCAGGGTGCCAATAGTGAAACTGGCATTTGCCAAGGAGAGAATATCAAAGGTGCTGTTATGAGTGATCAGGTGCAAACTTTTGGTAAATTACCTATTTCGTTTAATTGGCTTGATGTTGATAGTGCAATTCTTTCTGCTCATAAAATTGGTGGGCCTAAAGGAGTTGGAGCCTTGATTTTAGCCGATGGCATAGATGCAACATCGATCATCAAGGGTGGAGGCCAAGAACAGGGTCGAAGATCTGGAACCGAAAACTTATATGGAATTATTGGTTTTGGAGCTTCTGCTTTGGCTGCAGCAAAGGATCTAACAGATGGTGTATGGGAGCAAGTTTCTGAATTAAGAAATAAAATGGAAATGAGAATTGCCGATATAGCAAGTGACGCTATCTTCATAGGAAAGGATGTTGAAAGGCTTCCTAACACTAGTAATTTTTCAGTACCTGGGTGGAAGGGTGAAACACAAGTTATGAATATGGATTTAGCTGGGTTTGCCATATCTGCAGGATCTGCTTGTTCTAGCGGAAAAGTAAAATCAAGTCAGGCCTTGAACGCAATGGGCTATGATGACATTACCGCATCAAGTGCAGTAAGAATTTCACTTGGTCCTAGCACAACAGAACATGAAGTAATGAATTTTGTAGATGCTTGGAGCAAAGCATACAAAAAATATGCAGTAAAAACTGCTTAAAGGACGAACTATATGACTGATATGATAGCAAAAGATGGCGTAGAAGCTGAAACTGTAGAGGCAGTTAAGTCATTGAGTGGCAAGTATAAATATGGCTTTTCAACTGATGTTGAAATTGAATATGCTCCATTGGGTTTAAGTGAGGATATAGTTCGGTTAATTTCTGAAAAGAATGATGAACCAGAATGGATGCTGGAATGGCGCTTACAGGCATTTGAACGTTGGAAACAAATGAAAGAACCTGATTGGGCTATGGTCGATTATCCCAAAATAGATTTTCAGGATATATATTATTACGCAAGACCAAAATCTATGTCTGAAGATAAACCTAAATCATTAGATGAAGTAGACCCAAAATTACTAGAAACCTATGAAAAATTAGGAATACCGTTAAAAGAACAAGCTCTTTTAGTGGGTGTTGAAGTTCCTGATGGTGATCGAAAGGTTGCAGTTGATGCTGTTTTTGACTCAGTTTCGGTGGGAACAACATTTCAAAAAGAATTAAAAAATGCTGGAGTAATTTTTATGTCAATTTCAGAGGCATTAAAAGAGCATCCCGACCTTGTGAAGAAGTATATTGGTTCTGTGGTTCCGCAATCTGATAATTTCTATGCAACATTAAATTCTGCGGTCTTCTCAGATGGATCATTTGTTTATATTCCTGAGGGTGTAAAATGCCCAATGGAACTATCTACATATTTTCGAATAAATGCTGAAAATACTGGACAGTTCGAGAGGACATTAATTATTGCAGAAAAAGGTTCATCAGTATCATATTTAGAGGGCTGTACAGCTCCTCAGCGTGATGTGGCACAGCTTCATGCAGCCGTTGTAGAATTGGTAATACAAGAAGATGCAGAGATAAAATATTCAACTGTTCAAAACTGGTATCCAGGCGACGAAAATGGAAAAGGTGGGATTTACAACTTTGTCACAAAAAGAGCTGATTGCCGTGGTGACAGAGCAAAAGTTATGTGGACACAAGTTGAAACTGGTTCAGCAGTAACATGGAAGTATCCTTCATGTATTTTACGTGGAAATGAAAGCCAAGGTGAGTTTTATTCCATTGCTATAGCAAATAATATGCAACAAGCAGATACTGGTACAAAGATGATACATTTAGGTAAAAATACAAAATCTAGAATTGTTTCAAAAGGTATTTCAGCTGGGAAAGCACAAAATACATACCGAGGCCTGGTTTCTATGCACCCAAAAGCAGAAAACGCCAGAAATTATACTCAATGTGACTCACTCTTAATTGGTGATAAATGTGGTGCTCACACAGTTCCATATATCGAAGTAAAAAATAACACAGCTCGTGTAGAACATGAAGCAACTACATCCAAGGTTGATGATGATCAGTTGTTTTATTGTCGACAACGAGGCATGGATGAAGAAGAAGCAGTAGCATTAGTAGTAAATGGTTTCTGTAAAGAAGTATTACAAGCATTGCCAATGGAATTTGCAATGGAAGCACAAGCATTGGTAGCAATAAGCCTTGAAGGCTCAGTAGGATAAAAAATGTTAAATATCAAAAACTTAAAAGTTGGACTTGCAGAAGAAGATAAACAAATTCTCAAAGGTGTGGATTTAAATATTGGTGAGGGTGAAGTTCATGCAATCATGGGGCCAAACGGATCTGGAAAATCAACAACTTCATACGTTCTTGCTGGTAAGGATGGATATAATGTTACTGCTGGTTCTGCAGAATTAAATGGTGAGAACCTACTGGATATGGATCCTGAAGAGCGTGCCGCTGCTGGATTATTTTTAGCCTTTCAATATCCTGTAGAGATACCAGGGGTTGGTAACATGACTTTCTTACGCACAGCTGTTAACGCCCAGAGAAAAGCTCGCGGAGAAAAAGAATTAACAGCTGGTGAATTCTTAAAAATCGTTCGTGAAAAAGCTAAATCATTAAAGATAGATTCAGAAATGTTAAAGCGTCCCGTGAATGTTGGCTTTTCTGGTGGTGAAAAAAAACGTAATGAAATTTTGCAAATGGCAATGTTAGAACCAAAAATGTGTGTTCTAGATGAAACTGACTCAGGTTTAGATGTTGATGCCATGAAGCTTGTTGCAGAAGGCGTTAATGCACTACGTGATGGTAAAAGATCTTTTCTAGTTATTACTCACTATCAGCGCCTGTTAGATCATATCAAACCTGATGTCGTACATATTATGGCAAATGGAAAAATTATTAAATCTGGTGGTCCAGAACTGGCGCTTGAAGTTGAAGAAAATGGATATGCAGATATTTTGGCAGAGGTTGCTTAAAAATGAATTCATTAATAGGAAAAAATGAAATTTCTGATACATTAGCAGACTATTTTGTACAACCTAATGGCGCTGATTGGGCCAATAACATTAGATCTGAAGCCCTAGTGGCGTTCAATAATTTTGGAATACCAACAAAACGTGATGAATACTGGAAATATACTAATCCTCAAAAGTTAACTATGATTCCCACTGAGCCTGCAGCTTTGTTTTCTAATGATGAACCCCCTATGTTCGAAAGTATCGATCGTGTTAAAATAGTATTTGTAGATGGTATTTTAGATCTGACACAATCTGACGATTTATTACTAGAAGGCGCTACTATTGAAACACTTATTGATGCAACTTCAAAAGACATTCATTGGGCAAAAGATCTTTTTGGTTCTTTAGAAAAAAATGGTCAAAAACCAGTTAAACGACCACTTGCAGCACTTAATACAGCAATGGCAGCTGAAGGTTTAGTTATTAGAATAACCGACAAATGCAAAAAACCATTAGCAATTCGTTACATCCATAACTCTGAAACATCTGATGCATTAGTTCATAATATCATCAAAGTTGAGAGTAATGCTCAATTTACTTTACTCGAGAGTGGTGCTGGAGCAGCACGTTTTAACTCAGTTCTTGAGGTAGACGTTGCTGATAATGCAGATTTTCATCACGTTAGAACTCAGGGTAGGGATCATGAACGCAAGACAGTTACTCATATTTTTGGTCGACTTGGTAAAGAAAGTATCTTCAAATCTTTTACAATGACTGTAAACGGAACTCTTACAAGAAATGATGCTATTTTAGAATTTACTGGTGATAATGCTCGTGCAACTGTGGCGGGTGCTACTGCAGGTGATGGCGAAAGTTTTCATCATGATGATACTGTATTTATTACTCATGACGCAGTTAATTGTGAAAGTAGGCAAGTATTTAAAAAAGTTCTTAGGAATGGAGCAACAGGTGTATTCCAAGGTAAAATTTTAGTAAAGGCTGATGCGCAAAAAACTGATGGTTATCAGATATCTCAGGGCCTTCTATTAGACGATAATTCTATTTTTTTGGCTAAGCCAGAGTTAGAAATTTATGCCGATGATGTTGCCTGTTCGCACGGATCAACCGTTGGAGCCATTGATGAAGATGCGATTTTTTATTTGGTTTCCCGTGGTGTTCCGCGAAAAAAGGCGCAGGATATGTTAGTATTAGCATTTTTAGCTGAAGCTATAGGCGAAATAGACAGCAATGACTTAGCTGATGACATAAATGATCGCTTGGCAGCTTGGATGAATAGGCGGTAGAGGCGTGTCTGTATTAAGTGATATAAAGCTAGCACATTATAAGCCCCGCCAGGTAATGAAAAGACACCTAGATAACGGGATAAGAGAAGAGCAAACACTTTTTTTTGCTATACTTTTTGGATTATTAAGTTATCTATCTTTGTTGCCTGCATTAGCAAAGCATGCTTTTTTAACAAATGAAAGTTTATCTGCTCTTGCTGCTGCACAATTTATATCATCAGTATTTATGATGCCACTTTTGATGTACGGAATAGCTGCTGTTTCACATTTGATTTTGAAATATTTTGGCGGGCAGGGGGATTACATTGGGGCAAGAAGAGCACTATTTTGGGCTGCTTTAGTAACAACACCAGCTATATTGTTAACCTCAATTGCAGAGGTATATCTCTCTGAAATTAGTGCGATACTTTCAGTTATTACAACCATGATATTTATTTGGCAGTGGTTTTCAAATTTAAAAGAGTTAGAATTTAATAATGTATGATGTAAATAAAATTAGAGCAGATTTTCCAATATTGTCGCGTAATGTTAACAATAAGCCACTTGTGTATCTTGATAATGGCTCCTCAGCACAAAAGCCAAAGGCAGTAATAGATGCTGTTTCTAAAGCTTATTCTGAAGAATATTCTAATGTTCATAGGGGTTTATACACACTATCCAATCTAGCTACTGACAATTATGAGAGTGTGAGAGGTAAAATACAAAATTTTCTTGGCGCTGAACACCCTGAAGAAATTATATTTAATTCTGGTGCAACAGAAGGAATAAATACTGTATCTTATTCTTGGGCTGTACCAAACTTAAAAGCTGGTGATGAAATTATTCTCTCAATTATGGAACATCATGCAAACATTATTCCATGGCATTTTTTAAGAGAGAGACAAGGTGTAATCATTAAATGGGTTGAAACGGATGAAAATGGAGATCTAGATGCCCAAGCTGTTATTGATGCTATAAATCCAAAAACGAAACTAATTGCGATAACACAAATGTCTAATGTTCTTGGAACAGTCGTTGATGTCAAAGAAATATGTAGAGTTGCTCAAGAAAAAAATATTGTCACACTTATAGACGGATCACAATCAAGTGTACATTTGCCTATTAACGTAAAAGATATTGGATGTGATTTTTTCGTAATAACTGGACATAAACTTTATGGTCCATCTTCATCTGGTGCATTGTATGCTCGTAAAAAACGCCATGAGGAAATGATTAATTTTATGGGTGGTGGAGACATGATTAAAATAGTTGAGCGCGATCATGTAACATACAATATTTCCCCACACAGATTTGAAGCTGGGACACCTGGTATTGTACAAATGATAGGTTTAGGTGCTGCAATCGACTATATGCAAGAAATTGGTACTGATCATATAGCCAAGCATGAAACATCATTAAGGGATTATGCAAATACCAAACTTTCAAAGTTAGATTTCCTGAATATACAGGGTAACTCAGTTAATAAGGGAGCAATATTTTCCTTTACACTTAATGGTGCTGGGCATCCTCATGATATTTCAACTATAATCGATCAACGGGGAATAGCTGTGCGCGCCGGGCATCACTGTGCACAACCTCTGATGAAACATTTAGGCGTTACATCTACTGCACGTGCATCATTTGCAATGTATAATACAACAGAAGAAATAGATAAGTTAGCTGATGCTTTATTTTTCTGTCACGATATACTTTCGTAATGTCTTTTAACGCATTGTAAAGTAGTCATATATATGAAAGTTAACATAATATATATTATGGGAACTACAGATCAATTATGTACTTTATGAGCTGATATACCCTTATTATTAGTAGTTTCTAGCATTTTCAATTTTTTCCCGTTATTGACTTCTAAAACGGATAACTGTATTTTGTATCGTACATGTATTTATGGAAAGCTAAAATCATACTCCTCTCTAGTGGCGAACGCTTCGCTACGTGTGTCGATGAAAGTGGTGTTCCTGCATATTATCCAACGCTTTACGCCTTGAAGCTCAGAAGCCAAAGCAAGTCACTGAATACGATGCTGCAGTACGCAAAGTTTCTCACACACTTTGAACGTATATGTATGTATAACAATTACAACATCATCAACGAAATCCACGAGAGCCGCTATCCCACAGAAGTCGAAGCCGACTGGATAATTGAAGGTTCTTCAATCGCAGCTCAACCTCTCGCACAGTATACAAGTGCAAATGTCACTAAGATTGCACCACGTCGCTGGTCTCGAGCTGATTGGGTTGAAAACAATTATAAATCTCAACGCCTGACAGTTTACGCAGAATTTATTAATATGGTCTGTACTTTGCATGAAAACAGCGAATGGCGTAGAAAACCACGTAATGCGATACGCCAGGAGCTTTCCAGCATTAGAAAAGATACAGTTGAGTATATAAAGGCTCATAGACCACGTTTAAGAGATGTTAATCGTGTTGCTGGTATATCCCATGACCAATTAGGCCGTTTAACCCGTTATTTAATGCAGTTTGGACCACATGATGTGGACGGTCAAATATGGGAGAACCCTGCCCTAAATGAACGCAATTGGGCGATTGCACGACTATTATTAGAAACAGGCATCCGTAACAGTGAATTGCGTCAATTGAAGTTCAAAGATTTGAACCTCAATCAAGCAAAAATCACAATTCACCGTCGTCCAGATGACCCTGAGGACCCTCGCCTGCATGAGCCGAATGCAAAGACACGTGAAAGAATTATTACTATCTCCAATGACCTTTGCCAGTTCATTGAAAATTATACAGAGTCATACGGCTCAGAAGCAGCTGACCATTCAAATTCTCCATTTGTATTTTTAAGTCATTCTAACAACAATTATGGACAGCCGATTGGCACCAAAACAGTTAAAAATATTGCCGCAAGTATCGGAAATTATTTAGATATTCACAATTTAACACCACATCATTTTAGACACAGTTGGATACAAAACCTTGCGGATTGGTCAATACATGAAGGTATCGAGCCTGCCGATTTTGACAGATTCGCAAACTATCTCGGTGGTTGGTCGATGTTATCACAAATGGCATCCAAATACCGAGGCGACCAATTAACTAAATACGCCTATGAACAAGGTCTACGTGTGGGAGAAAATCGAGAATAATGAATGGAACTAACAACCAAAATACCAACAATTTACTGGTAAATAATGAGTATGTTTTTAGAACTAATGCATTTTCTGCAACGGGTGACGAGTTTGACCCTAATTGCGATGAATGGAACCTTGATACAGTCATGGGCGTTGTTCGATTTGAACCACTTAGAGAAGTAGCAACCGAACAGTTTGTTTTTAATACTAAAAAGACGCTCAGAATGGTATTTGAAACAGGAAATAGCAATACTGCCAGGACCTTGATGGATCGTCTCACCCATTTTGTAATAGCTATTCAAAATCCTGAAATTAATTTAATCTTAGAGCAAGAGACAACAGCATATTTAATGCGTAATAATAACCTGCGTTATCTGCATCATATCAAAATGTTAGCGAACAAATCTCATGCGATAAAAGCTCCTTTATTTAGCGTTGAAGCACACTCGTTAATCAACAATATCAAGCTTGCAGATAGTGATAAAGATGGCTCTGCAATTAGGGCATGGAACCCCATAAAAGGCTCCTTACGCCCTGCCGAGGACCAAGCTGTTTCTGATGCAATCAATAATGCCTTTAATGATGGTGAAATTAACCTGAGAAATTATCTAGCAATAAGGATGTTCCGTGGTTTGGGATTGCGGCCACAATCACTTGCGTACATGAAAGTCTGTGACATTCGTGACACTGTACAAGGAATGACAATTAGAGTGCCGAAGGCAAAGCAGAGAGGTCAAGGACCTCGCACTGACTTTATGCCATGGAAACCTGTCACAGAAGGCTTGGCTCGGATTATTCGACTTTACATCAATTCAGAAATAAAAACGCAGTTTGGGATCGACATAGAAAATGTTCCGCTGTTTGGTTTACGGAGTTACAAATCGCAACGTGAATATGATACCTCTATACAAGGACACATTTTACCAAACACAATATCGAAACTGTATAGGAACAACGTCGAGAAATTAAAGATTATTAGCCCAATTACAGGAGAACAATTAGTTCTCAATCCACGCCGTGAACGCCACACATTTGCTACTCAATTAGCCATGAACGGGGCTACTGCTAATGAAATTGCAATTAATTTGGGACACGCCTTTAATGGATCCTGC
>Ga0209193_1000053_pt1 | contig 89975 bp, 99 predicted proteins | sample COGITO_mtgs_1003_FD_185515 | JGI IMG/M metagenome (GOLD analysis project Ga0209193, IMG submission 185515) | Pelagic marine microbial communities from North Sea - COGITO_mtgs_100330 (SPAdes) (version 2) | ecosystem: Environmental > Aquatic > Marine > Epipelagic ...
TGGAACAGGTTTTACATCTGCAGCTTTATCTCAAGATGTTCTTATGACAAATGCCGGCGCGGTCACAATTCAAGAACATGCTGTAACCTATGATAAGATGCAAGACATTGTAACTGCAAATAGAGTGCTTGGTAAAACATCAGCTGGAACAATTGAAGAAGTGCAAATTCAAACTGCTATGATATCAAATGATCAAGTAACTAACGATAAGCTAGCTAACATGCCGGCGAATACAGTTAAAGTAAATGCTACTGGTAGTGCAGCTGGACCGACAGATTTATTAATTGACGCAGATAGAGTTCTTGGAAGAGATAGCATTGGAAATTTAAGTTCACTTCAAGTGACAGCTGGGATGATAGCACCTGGTGCTGCGGTGCCACCACAAGATGGTCATGCCAATCAATCTTTAATATCAAACGGTACATCGGCTGATTGGGCGCTTGTTACATCAACTAATTTGCATTCAGCTGTTACTTTAGTGATATATAATTCTGCTGGTACTGCTGTAAAGACTTTATACGGTGCGGGATCATAAATTATGGCAGTAAGAACTCCACTTAAACTTGATGGGAGTAATAATCTTATTGAGATGTCTACCGCTGATATTGATAATATTAAATCTCAAATAATGTATTTGTATGGAACCAATCCGTCAGTTACATTATCTCAAGTTGCTACCGATGGTAGTTTAGATGCTATTACTGATACGAGGTTGCAAGCCGGGGCTATGAGTACTCATCCGGTTTCTACTCCAACAGAAGCAACCACGGCTGAACCGTCAACAGTAACTGTTACATATGATAGAATAGATGAGGCAACTGATGATACTACTGCATCAGTTGATACTAATAGTGTAGCATTTCCAATTTTTAATAATGGCGGAAATATTCAAGCGATGACTTTAACAGATATGTATGACACATTTATAAATCCAACCATTGATTTATTAATAGATGGCACTGATAGACCTGGAACATATAGAATTCATACCGCAACTACATTAACTGATCATACTATTGTAAGCACAACGCCAGTTTATACCGATACTAGAGCTGACACAAGTTTGTACACGGCTGCAGGAATAACTGAAACATTAGATCAGCCAATTACTATTACAAACTTTTATTTATTTAAAACTAATTCTGGAGATGCAGTTGTACATCCGAAGCCAATATATATTAGAAATGCAGATGCTAATTTACAAGAATATACTACAGCACAATCCGATGCGATATTATTAAATTGTATTCGTCACACTGCATCGGAAATAACAGGAAATAAAATACGATATAGAATGAATGGAGCTGGGAATGCGCGAGGTTCAGGTATGACAAATACTATTTTAAATGGTTCTGGAGATTATCAAACTCGTTTTGTGAATGCTAATGACTATAGGGCACAGGAATTTCCAGATGGTACTGCAGTAACAGCCGCGACGCACTATTTAAGAATTTATAAGGCATAACGATATGTTTAAAAAAGAAAATATAGTTGAAGTAAGATGGACAAATGAGCAACAGGACACTATTTTAGTATTAATAAAAGATGGTGACAATAACTATGAAACTTTTATTGAAACAAATTCTGTTCAACATAAACAACTAATAGATGTCGGATGGGACAATGAAAAAATTACAGAGGCTAGTGCTGAATGGAAAAAAGAACAATCTAGGGCTTTACATGAAGCCTTAACATATAACACTAGAGTAAAAGTAAGAGAAGAGCTCGATAAAATAGAAAAAGAGCATGATAGAAATAAAGCTGAGCTCGATGCTAAAAGCCAGGATATCATTAATTCATGGAACGAAAAAATTGAAAAACTTCAATTAGAATTTATTACAAAATATACTGGTGTTAAATTAATGCATGAAAAACAGTTAAAAGACGTAGAAAAAATTAATGCATCTAAAAATTCAGGTGATAGTGTAATAGAATTTATAATGAAAAATAATAAAAATACAAGTATTGTTAAAACACAAATAGAAAAAATTAGTGAATTACCACACGTTGCTGAAAATAAAACTCTTTTAAATAAAGTTAAAAAATCAAAAACTCTTCTAACGGTATTATCTCATATAGCAAAATGAATATAATTTTTGTGAAGTGGGGTACTAAATACTCTAGTGATGATGTAAATAAATTATACCAATCTTTAAATCAGTATGCAGATAATGCCTTTTATTGCTATACCGAAGATTCATCTAATATCAATTCAAATATTAATATTATAGATATTCCACCTAAACCAGCTTTAAAAAAATGGTGGAATAAACTAGCAATGTTTAATAAAGACTTTCCTATTCAAGGAAATAACATGTTTTTTGATTTAGATTTAAATATCAATTCAAATCCATTCTACGTATTAGATAAAGTGAATTGGGATACTTTGACTATGGTTAGTCGAGAAGATAAAATTGATATGCTAAATCATTCACATCATCATTTTAACGTTTCTGTTAATTCATCAGTTCTTTGTTGGAATAGCAATAACAAAAAAATACATGAAATTTGGAATAAATTTATTAGTTCTGGTTTAAAGGATTATTATTTAAGAAAATACGTAGGAATAGATAGATATATTGTTCATGAAGAATTTGAGCATTCTACATTTCCATTTGATTATATAAGAGATGAAGTGATTACACATGCAAAACGTTGAAATATTAAGTAACGGTCTTTCAGCCGTCGAAAAACTTTATGATCAATCGATGTACGGCCATGTCGATTTGTTCAGAATAAAAGATTTAGTTCATTCACTTAAGCCTAATCATTGGATTGGTAAACAATGGTTAGTTGATGAGCTTTTAAAAGTTTACGATGGAGATGGAATTATACATTGCGCAGGTGGATGGTATGGTTTAATAGCGTATTTAATAAAGCAAAAGTTTCAAAACAATACAGTTATTTCTTCAGATATTGATGAATATTGTTCAACTTTAGGTAAAGTATTATTTAAAGACAAGGGTATTAATTTTTATGATATGGACATGGCTATAGCCAGTATTAAAGGCGGAGATGTTTTCATTACTACAAGTGGAGAGCACATTGACAAAGAAGATTTAGTTAGTATAATCAATATGTGTAGTTATAAATACATCGTAATACAATCGAATGATTATTTTGAAGTGGATTCTCATATTAACTGTTCAGAAAACTTAGAAGAATTTAAGAATTATCTACAACCAACACTATCTAAAATTTATTACTGCGGTGAATTAAACTTAGGTAAATATAATAGATTTATGATAATAGGAGAAAAATAATGAAAGACCATAAATTTGTAACAGCTCATTTTATTGATGAGCAAAGAATGAATGTACAATCATATTGGCTCAATGAGGAGACTTCTGATATTATTGAAAACATCACCGAAGTGAAAAAATGCAATGCGGCTTGGAACGAGTTATTAACTCATATTACTATCGATAAAATACATGAGAATACATATGAAAATATTAGAGCTTCAGATCTTGCCTTTAAAGATCTAGTAGTAGATATTGCAAAAGAGAGAAATCTAGTTTATGACAAGGCTGATATAATGTCAGCTGACGTGTGGAAAGTAATTGCTGGTGTATTTGTTAAATTTAATCCAGAGAAAAAAGAAGAATTGTTTTTCTTAAAAATGGAATTATTTGAAAATGAAATTATAAAACAATGTACTGATCGAGAACTGAAAAAAGATTTAAGAAAAGCTACGGATTTTGTTTCTGCGATTGAAGTTGCTTGTAAAATGTATAGATTAGTCGAAGGATAAACCAAATTCTTTATTGACATGATGAATAAAATATGCCGCTTCGTTTACATTTGGATATAAAGGATCTAATATAAAATTCCACTGTATTTCTAAATCGTTATGCGGAACGTTATATCTTTCAAGGAGATAGCTAATAAAGACTTCGTTGTTATGAAAAAAGTATTTAGATATTTCTTCTGGAAACATACAATCAGTTTGAGCTTCATTTAGCATAATTTTCATTTCTTCTAAGTGTCTAGAAAATTCTAGTTTTTTTATAGACTGAGAATCTCCAATTATCACTCCAGTATTATAAAGTTTATTATGTCCAGATATCCCATCTAATAATAACATAGAATTTTTTGCAGCTGTTTTACAAAAAACGCTATGTTGATCAAACAAGTGTAGATGATCTTTATTATTTTTATTTCGAATTTCCCATGCAATTTCTTTTTTAGTTAATTCTCTTTTTAAAGGATGCATTGATATTTTAGTTAAATCTACTGATTGAAAAATATCTTTAAAGATATGTGGAACAATATCAAAATCTAAGTATAATATCTCATCATACTCTTCAGCATATTTTTCAAGTAGAAATATTTTTTCAAACTGAATTGAATCATAATTAGTAATGTCTGTTTCATGCAAAACGTATTCAGCATTACATTTTTCAGCATATGCGCGTTGAGTTTCTTTAAGGTTATCTTTATATTTTATAAATTGAGATAACTTATATTTGTTCGTACTTATTGCTGTCTGCTCAACACAGCCGTTATATATGCTATAAACAATTCTTTTCATACCAAACCTTTGCCCACTTAAATTCTTTATTGATTATATGTATGAATGCAGTTTTCTCAGGAACAAAATTAAAATTGTCCATGAACCAATGCCACTTTCTATTTATTTTATTAATTTTAACATTATTTTCATAGCATTTTACTGCAAACAATGTTTCATTATCCCATCCAAATATTTCTTGAATATACTTAGGCCATAATGAAAATTCGTCTTCTCTTAATTCCGTCATTATCTCTAAGTACTCATCAAACTTATCAAAATAATTTAACTCTTCTAGTTGTGTTTTTGTTATGCCAACGATACCGGTATTAAACACACATATTTCTTTCGGAGCTTGAAATGTTAATTCTTGCATCATTGCCCTTGAATTCCAGTATTTAGCAGTAGGACTTCTTACACTTGCATATTTTCTTCCATCTAAACGATCAGCTTCTAATCTGCGTATAGTATCCGGATTATCTAATTCATCCTGCACGCCTATAGCATAAGGTCTTTCGGCTCTAATAACTATTCCGGCTGTTAAATTCCATGCATCAAAAAAATTCTCTTTCGTAATAGGAAGAACATCAAGATCTAAATATAATATTTCTTCAAATTCTTCTTTAAGAACGTACATAAGATGAATTTTATAAAAATTAACAATGTTATACGTAGTTAAGAATGGATATTTTCGTTTATATTCACTATCAAATGCTTTCCATTGATCATCATATTGATATAATCTATATTCTATTCCAATAGAATCGGCGTATGATCTTTGTCTTTCAGCTAACCAGTTTTTATATAGAGCAAATTCTCTTTTTGATTTATCATTTTTAGATTCGGTTTCTCCTTTAAACGGAGGCTGCCAATCTAATTCTTTTTCTGGTATATCAATATATATGCTAAAGATAATTCTTTTCATTATTATTCCTCGTAATATTATATCATATATATATGAATGACAGAAGGACTTAGTTTGGAAAATTATAATAACACCGTTGTAATAACTGCTGATAGAAATGGAAGTACTGCTTTTATTGAAAGCATAAAAAGAAATAACTATAATAGCACAGTTGAAATAAATTTAGGAGAATGTTTTAGTCAAGATTATGGAAACCCAAGTCCCAAATTTTGGAATGAGCAAATATATAAGCCACCCCAAGTTATTGATGCTATTAATATTGGTACCGGAAAACGAGTGATAGTGAAATGTTTAATAACTTGGAAAAATTTTAATGAGTCTTATTTTGATATAAAATCTAAAAGAAAAATATTTTTATATCGAAATATGTTTGACAGCTCTTTGAGTAATTGTTTGGGCCAAAAAATTGGAACTTGGCACAATGATATGAGTACTGATACGCATACTATATCCAAAGAATTTTTTATTACAGTATTAGAATATCGAATAAAAAAATATAATAAGTTTTTAGATAAAATTTTAGATTGGACGAATGAAATTGTATTATACGAGGAATATAATTTTAAAAGAAATATACCACTAAGAAAACATCCAGACAGAAAGAAAATTGTTAGTAACTATGATGATCTAAAAGAAATATACAATGAATATGCGCATACTATTAATACTATAGAAAATGATATATTGCTTGCTAAAGCAACACTTTAGCGAAAGGATATAAAAATGGTTAACAAAAAATTTACAACTGCATTATATGGCAGTTTAAAAAGACTAGTATGGGCAGATCATTTTTATGAAGGAGATTTATCCTTTTTAAATAACAGCTTTGATTCACCAGGAAAAGTTCTAGAATATTTACCGGTGTACGAATATATGTTTAATCAAAATAATAAATTCTATGTTGGCGATTTAGACCCTGAAGATATAAACGATTATCAATACAATCATTCATATGATTTAGTACAAAAATATTTAAAACCTAATCCATATTACCGTGAAAAATATATAACTTCTTCTTGGATATTAGCAAGTGATAATAAAAATAATAAAGATCCTGCATATTTAAAAAAAGTTCTTCAAGTTAAAGCAGAATTAGTTGATGTAATTGATTTAGGTGATAGTCGGAATTTTGACAATGTAAGTGAAATAATTAGGAAAATTAAAATTATTCAACAATCAAAATGCTATATCGGATCCTATGGATCTTGGGAAAATATTACGCGAATATACAATAAGCCGATTGCAGTATTATACCCCACGTGATATCGTTGTTCCATCAACTGAATCTAAATACCAAACTTCTATTAAATTAATTAAATTTTCGGCTTCACTATAGTTACGATAACCTTTAACTTTTTTAATCTCTTTATTTAAATATAAAATAATTTTTTGTAAATCCTTAGAAGAAGAATGTTTTATCGTGACATGCGTTGGATATAGAACTGTGTTATACCATAAAGTGCAATTATGTTTTTCAGTGAATCGTACAAATTCAATCATTTCTTCCCAATTCATGTTCATTGGATTTACCATAATTGAAAGATTTCTTTTGTTACTATGACAATATTCTTTAAATATTTTAAAATATTTCATTAGTGTATCAAAAGAACCGTTTATACGAATTTCTTCATATCTTCGAGGTATTAAACTGTCTATACTAATGTTTAAATGGATATTGCATTTATCAAGAATACCTTGAACTCTTTTGTTATAAACCGTTCCATTTGTCGCAATGTTAACCTTCAATTCCGGTTTTAATTCTCCAACAATATCAAGAAGATCGAGCAATATTTTTTGCGCAAAAGGTTCACCGCCGTTTACTCTCAACTCTGTGAGGTGTGGTATAAATTCTTTCATTTGTTCTAAAAACGTATTATCAAAGATTTGCGGTAATGGTGGAAGCTTATCTCTGTTCTTTCGAATACCACTACTTAAAATTCCACTACACATAATACATTCTAGATTGCATTGATTGCTTAATTCAATTTCCATCATGGAAGGCATATTATTTACTGGATAATTCTGATATGCTTTTGCAAGAGGCCATACGCCGTCATCAATATCTTTTTTACATTCAATACATCTATTTAAAAATTTATTTTCCTGTAAAGCATCTCGATATTTCTGGAACTTATCACCTTTCCATATATCCATTAGTGATCTGTCTTTGCCCCACATATCACACGATCCTGGAAGTTTCCAACAAGGAGCTACTCTACCAGTAAGTTGAATATACATGTTATTGAAAGGTGCATTACATGGTGTTGTTTGACCGTAACTCATTTTCTAATATCTCATTCCATTTAGGAAACGCTGTTGCAAAATCATTGTTTCTCATTTTATCATATTTAGTTATATGAGCATAAAACTTATTTATGTGGTTTTCTCCGTCAAGCATCATGCGTCTCATGATTTTTTTTATTCTTTCATCTTGAGTATCTTTAAATTTATTGCAAATAATTTCTTTTACATCTATTGGTAAATTAGCTATGTTTAAATATGAAGGACTTTCTACATATTGAATTGATACCGGTGTGTTGAAATCATCTGCATATTCTAAAAATTCATCGATGTAATATATATTATACCAATTCATGGTGCAGTTAAACATGATTTTACCATAAAAGTTTTTTGTAAATTTGATAAAGTTTTTTTCAATAATATTAAAATCAGATCCTTCTCTTTGATAATCATTTCTTTCGTAAATATCATCTAAACTAATTCGAATATCTAAATTAGATAAAGATTTTAATTGATTTACAAACTTATCATTCCAATGCGTGCCATTTGTTACCATTAAAGTTTTAATTTTATTAAGACCATGTTTATCAATATAAGTCATAATCTTTTTAATTTCTTCGTTTACAAAAGGTTCTCCACCCGCAAAAAGAATATATTTAGCGTCATTCAACCATTCATTTACGATTGGCTCATGATGTGTATCTATGATTTTGTGTTTTAGAAAATGTTTACGTACTTCAATTGTTTCAGTTTCTTTTGCTATTTGACTTGAATTAAATGATCCGCACATCCTACATTTTAAATTGCAAACATTTGTAGTTTTAAATTCAAAATATATTGGATTATCTTCTACTATAGGAGAGTTAAATTTTTTATCTTTGGCCCATCCATTAATTACACTTCTTAAACTTTCATTGCCTGATTCTTCAGCAGTCCAACAGTCAGAACATGCTGCAGGTTTTTCATCATTTAAAAATTGAGTTCTTAAATCTTGAAAGTTTTGATTGTTCCAGCCTTCATCTATTCTTTCATTATCTAAATTTGATAAAGGTGTTTTATATCGACAACACGGGAGTAGTACCCCTCTTGGATCTATAGAAATATGAGTGAACGGAGCAGCGCAGAAATTTTTCATCTTTCGACAGTACAATGCTTTTTGCAAACATGTGGAGCGGTGTTCCAATCTTCTCTTAATTCTTCTAATTCATTATACCAATCAGAATTTAAAATTTGTAAAATACTTTTATTATCTAGATTATATTCATCTTCATTTTCTATATATGTTTTATACATTGGATTACGATCTTCAACTCCAGTAGCAATAGCTTCAGAATTTTGTAAACCGTTTTGTATAGATTCTTGATCGGTATTTCTAGGATCAATAGTTCCTTTCTTAGGATAACCAAATTGTTTTGCAACATATATTGTATTTGCAAAAAAACAACAAGGATAGACTTGACCATCTGGGTTTACGTTATATTCATTATTATTAAAGAAAGAACATCTTATTTCTTTAGTTTTCATACTAGTATCCTTTTTGCTTCAAGCAAATTGTCTGTTTCTTTTGTTAGAAGCAATTCAGTAAATTTTGTAATTTTTTCTGGAGCGTATAAAGTTTCTACTTTATCTTCGTACACGAATTTAAATGGGTCTAAGTTTCTATTGAATCTATTTGACGGACAAATATACATGTAGCAAGCACCATTGTCGTATGCTAATTTTGCTATTTTTTTAATATCATTTTCATTATGTTTAAATACCACAGTATATACTTTTGCCTCTGAGCCTGATTCAGTAAAAGCTTTCATATGAAGTAGAACTTTATCGAGTTCAGTTTTTCTTCTATAAGTGGCATGCTGTTCTTGAGTAGCTCCATCTATAGCAAAGACTACAGTTAGTCTGAGATTATATTTATAATTTAAGGTTCCTAAATTCCACCAAAATTCTTCATTTCTCATACTGCCATTTGTATTAATTAAAATTTTAACTCGTCTTGAACTTTCTAAAATATATGTAATTATTTCTAAAATATCTTTATTCATCATTGGATCACCCCATGTACCACATAGGATAATTTGTTTGTACAAATAAAAATCTCGTGTAGGGAATCTTTTTTGAAAGGTTTCCAATGACCATTGTACAAGAGGAAGCCAATAGTTTTTCTTAGAAATATCTTCTTGATCTGTTCTATGGCATTGTGGACATGCAGCATTACAATAAGTAGATAAATCGACCATTGGTTTTAGTCTCTTTATTTTATAAGGCATATCATTTCTTTCTTTTAAGTCTGGTGATTTCTTTTATTTTATCACCATTACAATAAATATAACAAATCTTTGCACCATTGCCATGTTTTAATTTATTATAAAAATTAATCCATTCTTTTGATTCTATTACATCTTCAATCTTTTCAATGTTAGTTAACTTAAACTTTTCTTTGACAAGATCTTTCATATCACCTTCAAAAAGTTCAGGACGGTCGGCCCAACAACACGGTAATATATATCCACGAGCAGTGTGACCTAATTGATGATCAGCATTTAGACATTTTGGAACTACCATAATTTCTTTCTATATAATACTTAGTTGGTTTATAAGAATCATTTTTAACAAACCGACTAGATTTTACTAATTCAAATTTAATATTATAATGTTTAGCTATATTTTCGCAATTTTCTATATCATTTTCATTGTACTTAAATACTATATATCTCCATGTAGAGTTGAGTCCCATCGATGCACATAACTTCATTGCTTCGAATAATGCTTCTCCGTCTTGGTTAATACGATATTTGTGACTATCTTCGGGGTATCCATCTAAACCAAATATCCATGTTGCATTTTTATTTGCGTTAAATGCCTTTTCATACCATGATATTTTTTTACCTGTTGCTGCATTATGCACTTCACAGAAAATATTTTTTTCATAATTTAATTTTAGAAAATTAATAAGGTTTGGATTCATTACAGGATCAGAAGCATTGCCACAAAAAATTATAGAATCAAAGTAATTAATGATTTTTTTATATTCGTGTAAAGATAAATCACAACCTGGAACTTTTAAATTATTAGTTCTATAAGTTTTTCTTAAACACTTAGAGCATTCTAAAGTACACTTATGACTTATACACAAATTAATTGATTTCATAAGATTAAATAACTTTTGAAATATCAACGGACAAGATATGTTTTCGCATACTATTTCCATCTTTAACTATTATTTTTTTAGACATTTTTGGAAATATAAAACTTGAATCAAAATGATGTTCACGACTATTTCTTGCATGATCTTCGAATCCTACTCCTACCATAAGTAATACTTCTTCTCCAAACATTTCTTTTATTTCTGGCATACTATGTTGTGCGTTATAAAAACCTGTTTTATAACCAAGAAGATGTGCAGTAAGTGTAAGGTATGCAGAAGCTATCCCCACTGCTCTACCTTCATCAAGTAAAGCTCCAGGATTTAATTTAATATTTTTACCATCAGTAATCCCCATAGCGTATTCAACTTCTGTTCTAGGTTTTTCTGAATAATCTCTATCGCGAATAAACACTACAAGCAAATTAGCCATGATTTGAGAATTAGTAACAGCTAAGCGAGGGTCGAATTGATAAACAAAAGACTTAGTAGTTTCTAATATATATTCTATAACATCGCTGTCTGTAATAAACACAGGACTATAGAACACTCTGTTTTGTTTAGAAGGACATTCTTTAACAGCGGTTTTTAATATATCAATATGTTCTGCTGGAATTTTTTTTGTTAAATCCCAATTTCTTTGACAGTGTTGAGATTCTTTAATTATCCTCTTTAAATCTAGATTGTTCATATTTTTATCCAATTTATGATTTTAGCTTGCAAGTCGAATTCCCACCATTGTTCACCATGAGTATATTTTTTTTGATTTGCGTGATGGTTATTATGCCAACCATCGCCTAATGTTAAAATGCTAACTAAAAAAGAATTATATGAATGATCTAACGTATCGTGATTTCTATATCCCCATTTATGAACAATTATGCTACCTAACATTGTATTAGTAAAAACAACTGTTATTGGTATACAGAAGAATATTATTAATCCAATTAAACCACTGATGCTGGTAATAATAAAGCCCCATAGTAATAATAAATATATGTAGTTGTTATGAACAAATATTTGAATTTTATCGTGTATTAAATCTCTTAATGTTTTAAATCCTACTGGTTTTTTCCCTAAATATGTACAAAGCCATATGCTCAATATAGAATGATGATGTGGACTTTGTGAATCTTCTAAAGTGTCTGAAGTTTTATGATGGTGTCTATGTAATGCAACCCATGATAGTGGAGAACCTAAAGCACACGGAATACTTATAAAAATTAACACGATTTCAGTAATTCTGGACACAGTAAAGCCTCGATGAGCAAAATATCTATGTAAAGAAACACCTTGTCCAATAACATGAAAAAATAATCCGACGATTAATCCATATATTAAATATTTAAAATCAAATGTAAATAATGCAAATGCAGTAGCGACATGGGATACTAACCATATTAGTCTTAAAACATATAAAGAAATCATAATTTTAATTTTTTTAATGTTAAAAGAACATCATTGACATGGCCATCAACATTTACGTTTCTCCATTCGTATGCTATTTCTGATTTTTCATTTATTAAAAATGTAGATCGGTTTTCTACTTTAAATGCCTCTTTAGCAATTTTATTACTATCGCATAAAAGTGGTATAGTTAATGAATATTTTTTTGCAAAATCATTATGACTTTCAATACTATCTTTAGATACACCAACAACTATAGTGTCGAGTTTTTTAAAATCATCTAAAGAATTTTCAAATTCTATGCTTTCACGTGTGCAGTGCGGCGTATCATCTTTAGGATAGAAAAATAAAACTAACCATGAAGGCCTTATATCTTTAAGATATAAGTACTGGCCATGATTACTTAATAGCTTAATATCAGATATCATAATTAATCCTATTCAGTTTCTGCAGATTCAAATATTGTGATTGCAATTCTAGTTTCTGTTATATCGTATATATTATGAAACTTGCTTAGGTCTAAAAAATACCATTGTTTTTCAGGTAATACAACTCTTTCAATTTCGTTTTTATCATCGTCAAACCAAACTGTACTAACATTTTCTCCGCCGCTTTTAATAATATAATTAAAAGCTGCAGCTCTACCCTTATCTTTATGTATTAATAATTCTCTAGTAATAAGTTGTATTTTTATTTTCATATTATTTGCAAAATGTGGAGACAAATAATCTATAATTGCAGAGCTAGGTTGATGTAAAGAATACCATGGAATTTCGTAATTTTCTCCATCTCTAGCTTCAAAAGTATTAATAGTCGTTCTAACATTTTCTTCGGTTATTTGATTTACAAGATTTTGTGGAAGATCCGGTAAGTCTGGATAATGTGTGTATAATCCCATTATAATATCCTTTTTTTAAAAATTTCTTTGATTTCATTTATATTTTTTATATAGTATTCTTTAGAAAATTCTAAATTTAATTTATGAATATGTTCGTAATAGATACTAAACTTTCTAGTATTTATTCCATTTATTTCTAAATACTGTATTGGATCAATAGATAATTTTTCATAATTAAGTATTATTGGATTTGATATGCTCAATATATAATTTTTATCTTTTTGCCATTGCTCTTCTATTTGAAAAAAGTTTAATGCATATTCAATTGGACATACAAACGGTGGTATAATGTGTTTTTCATTATTTTTTTTATTCCATACATCACTGTGAAATGCTAAAATATAAGAGAGATATTGATCGTATTTGTTTTCTCTATCAAGAAGAATTATATCATAATTCTTGACTATAAATTTTATTATTCTAAGATTTAAATGAGTAGAAATAATTTTAATAGTATTTTTACAATTATATTTTTTTAATAAATTTATTCTATATTCAATTTCTTCATTTAATGGAAAATATTCTCTATTACTTTTTAATAATCTTTCGCCGTTATCAATAGAACTCCAACCTGGATATACAGTATTAAAAAATTCATCATTTAATTTAATATTATAATCAGACGAAAAATCACGTAGCATCCTGAAAAGAAAAGTACTACCTGATCTCATTGGTGAAATTATAGCATAAGTCATTAATCTGATTTTATTAATTTAACAAAATATTTTCCTAAATCGAATTCTCCAGGTTTATGATCCATATGCCATGAATTAGGATAGTGATGATGGTTGTTATGCAAAAACCCTCCCCAACTATACCAGCATAGTAGATAAGACATTAATCGTCTATTAGTAGAATTATCTTTTCTTTCAAAATTCTTATACCCTTTGTCATGTTTGTCTGTGTGGTGTACTAATACTACGTTTAGCAAACTAAAACTATGAATAGTTATTACAGTTCCATAAATCATTCCAAACACAGCAATAGGCCACCAGATAATTAGTAATGTAATAAATGTTGTCCAATAGATTTTATAGAAGTTTCTATCTAGCCACATAACATACGAATCACGCATCACATCTCTTGCTTGAAAAACGTTTATTTGTTCAAGCTTTCCCAAATATGTGCTATATAAACTAGATTTTATCAATCCGCTATTAGGGCTATGTGGGTCATCATCAGTATCAGCGTGTGCGTGATGTTTTCGGTGCATGCATACAAAAAATATAGGAGATCCCAAGCCAGAAATAGAACCAAGGTATAATACAATCCTCTTTGTCCATTCTTTCATTTTAAATGATCGATGTGTTAAATACCTATGAAATCCAAGTTCAAAACCAAACTGGGAAGTTAATAAGTAGAAAAAAATTCCAAAACTTATGTAATGCCAATTATCGAATAATACTGGTAATGTGGAAAGCATTATAAGATGAACTGGAAAAAATATCTTTTTAGCATATTGCGTAAATTTCATTTTCATTTTCCTCGTCTTCTAGTTGTCTTATATTAAACATCTTATCGCCATTTTGGATGAGTTTATCTGACGCTAATTGAAAAGATAAATTCACACGAGTTTCGTCATAAGGATTTGCAACAAAATGCGGTAAACAACTATTTAAATAATATGCATATCCTGGTTCTAACACATACACACCAAATTTTTCATTGATACTATTTTTAACAAACACGTGATATTTTGTACTAATAGGTATATGGATTTTAAATCCATGAACTTCACAATTTAAATTATCTATATGTGGTTTAAGTCGTTTTTTCGGAGCAGCGCACATATATTGTTGCCTAAATGTTGGTCCAAAAGATTCAAGCACAGATTTAGTATTTTTCATTACTTCATCTTTTAAAATATTTGTGCCAAATTTACGTAATGAATACGAAATATAGTCGTTGCCATTCCAGCCTAATTTCACTAGATGTTTTTTTACTTCTTTTGGTGTAGCATCTATTAATATATCTTCAAGAGAATTTAAGAAATTATTTTCCAAGCTTTTAAAGGTATTGATGTATTCCTCAAAAAGTATGGCGGTGTTAAACGGCCCAGCGATACTAACTACTGCTGGATACTTTAAGTAATCACCAGTCACATTAACTGGAATTGTCTCGAAATCACCAATCGGCACAATATCATTTTTTAAGGTATCCATATTATGTGATCTCCGTATTTTTTATAACTTCTTTCTAATAAATCAAAGTGTTGTTTTTTATCTAGCCATATATGTAAAAACATAATGTATCTATTTGGATCATATATACTATTCCAATGCCATATGTTTGTGTGCCCCATGACATACCAGTCAGTATCTTCAGGCAGTTCTGGATGAAAAACATTTTCACCTACTTCAATAGCTAAAGGATTTTTCACTTCTCCTTGTAAAATCATTCTGTATCCACATGGCTCACATTCAAGATTATGTTTATATAGATCAGGATTAACTTCAGGGTAAAAGAAATCTAAATGTCTATGTTGTGGTCCTGCAGAATCCATTCTGTGAATTTTTACATTTACTAATTCTTTAATGGGTATATGTTGTTTTAAGTATTCCTTGAGCTTAAGTTGATTAACAGACATAGAATCTATCCATTTTGATTTACCATAATCTTTGCGTTTTTCAGTAAATCGCTGTAAACCATGAGCAAAAGGAATAGATTGTTCAACATATTCGTCGACAATAAACTTACTAAATTTAAATTTTGGGATGTCTACTGGCATCCATGCTATTTTAGAAAAATCAATATTCACCGGTTAATCCTGTCTCTGATCTAAATTTGTCACTAAATGTTCCCCAAATTTTCATGCTAACTGCTAGATGGTTTATAGCATCGGCGCCGTGATAATCTCGCTCATTAAAAAAACATGATGTGGAGGTAATATTAATTTTTTTATTTGTATCAGTATCGTATATAAAGAATGATTTTTCTGGAGTTATTTTAAACCATAGAAATTCTGACTTATGAAACTGATCATCTGGCGTATGTTTATCAGCGTGAATCACTGTAGGATTCATTGATTCCACTATATAAAATACAACTTTTTTAATAGTTTTAAATGGCAAACATTTAGACCATTCTACTAATTCAGGAAACAATTTTGCGTTTTCTGTCCAGTCACCCTTTTCCCATAATACTAATGTACTAAACGGCTGGCTTCCGCCCATTAATTTAAGAAATATTCGTTGTTGTTCTGGCTCTAGTTTGGTGTATATATTTTTACATTCTGATGAATCATCCATACTTATAATTTCGTTATTCTTAGGAAAAAGAGGAACTAATGGCTTTCCAACATAATTTACTATATTATGCAAGTCATTGGGATCAAGAAACTCAAACTCTGAATTAAAATATTCAGAAACGTACGGCTTACTTTTTGCAATACCTTCGTATATTTTAAGTCTAAGGGAATCTAATTTTGTTGCGTTAGTATATTCATCAGCGTTAAAGTATGACTTGCCTAAAATACCTTTCATAATATCTCCTTCAATGCAAAATTATAATTGCTGTTAATTTTATAATAGAAAATAGTTTGTAGCGTATTGTTAAATAATACTGGCTTATTAAAATATTCAAACTTTCCTAATAGAGGTTTGTTTTTATTTGATTTGCGTTTTTTTAAATAATTACTAAACACTTTAAGAGTTTTATTATGTTCATATATTGTAAAAAATATAGCTTGTTTGTTTATATTTTTAGCATAATCAAGATGCTGATCTATTACTCCATCTTTATGCCATGTATAATTGTTTGCTATCTGCCGGAATTCAAACAAAGAATACCGATGCATTAAGATTCTAACGCTATTATTGTGTATTGCAGCGCCAGATATACCAACGATCTGATCGTTAATCTTAATAGCTTCTATACAATCAAAATAAGTTTTATCCCATTTCTTGTTACTAAACTTATAGATCTCCTCGATAAACTTGTTATTATAAAACTTGTTAACAAGTTCGTTATAAGAAAAATCTATGCTAGCCGATGCGCCTAGTTCATTATAAACCTTATGTCTAAAATGTGTTAGGTCAAAATCCCATTTATCATAATATCTCTCTATTGTTATCACTTTAAATCAGATCTTTTAACTAAGTAATCTCCGTATTTTTCTAAACTTCTTGTTAAAAGATTTTGATGTTTTTCTATATCTATATATCCATTTGTAATTATAATAATTCTATCGGATTGAAAATCAACACCATGAACTTGATCAGTGTATGGCATTGCATAGACGTCAGTAGTTTCTGGTAAAATTGGATAAATCCTATCTTCGATTTTACTATCTACGCTTTTTGAAACGTATACAGTATTTTTTCTTTCTCCTGATATAACTAGTCTATATGAACTTGGTTCATTTTTCTTTAAATGATCAAAAACATCGGGTCTTCTATTTGGATCTTGATAATCGACATGAGGATGAACTACGTCTTTTGATTTCATCATTTTTGCATGGATATAATCAGTAAAAGGTATATGGTCAATCATCCATTGTTTAAGTTCAGGATATTTTTCTATTATTTCTTGTGTCCATTTATCAGTAGGTTCAAAGTTTTTTGTTTTTTCAAACAACCGGATCGCATCCCACCAGCCATAGACAAACTCGGTTTCAAAATTCTTAATTATAGAATGTTTATTAGGAATTAAAGGTAAATCTATCGGAAGAAATGCAATATCTAAAAAATCTATGTTGTTAGTCATTTTCGATTAGTCCTTTATATCTAAAACTTCACTAATTACTTCTTGACTATCAATACTAATAATTAAATGATCACGCGCTGTCGGCCCGTTATTTACTGCGTAATGTTTATAACCAGGATTAATAAACCACACTGATCCGTCTGCAGGAATATGATATTTTATTTCATTTCCATCTTTATCAAATCCACCATTATAACACTCTTTATTAGTATCAACTGCGATGTGCAATCTAATGCCGTATTGAGTATCGTAATCGATGTGAGGTTTAATATTGCTTCCAGCTTGTAAACGTGCAAATCGTGTTCTATGTGCTCCATTAAACATGCCGAAAATCTCGCGCATGTATTCAGGAACGTCATCTTTCATTTTACGATACCAGCGCTCATCTGCTACAGGGTCACCTTTTGCAATTCTATTGTCCCATACGGTGTTTGATTTTTCTTCGCGCTGGGATAAGTCATACGACTTGTCAAATTCAACAAGACTTAATTGTTGATAACTAGCATCTTCCCAATTAAGCTCTGTAATACAATCGACGCTTTTTAATTCGTCTTCATTAAAAAACATTTTTGGTAGTTTAGTATGGGTTTCACACATATGTTGATAATCAAATCCAAGGCCATCCCAGGTTTTACCTTCTGAAAATTGAGCTAACTCATCTTTAAGTCTTTTAATGTCAATTTGTATATCCAGTTTCTTAAGCACCGGTAATTCATTTCTTTTTTTCCACTTTTTCATTATACATCTCCTATGCGTACGTTATTTATTAAATAGTTTCTCAGCAAGCCAACCGCCAGTATCAAATTTATGCAGTCTAATTCTTTTCCAATTATCGTGATGGTTTTTATGGTAACCTTCACCCGCAATAAATAAATTTAACCAAGGAACGTTTAAAGGACCATTTCCATGTCCAAAAGTGTTTAATAATCCAAAACCAATTTTAGCAAAAATAAAAGGAATTAACGCAAAAGCAATAAAAAAATACGGAGATATTATATAACTGACTATCCATACTATACACACTATTTTAAACCAATGGTTATGACAAAAAACCAGCTTAGGATTTTTATATAAATCTCGAGCATATTTCGAAGGAATTTTAGGAAGATTCCAAGTAGTAGTTAAAACTTTCCAAAAGCCTACGTATTTTGGAGCATGAGGATCTTTGGGGCCATCACTATGCTGATGATGCATTCTATGAGATGCTATCCAACCAATAGGAGATTTTATAACTACTATCATTAACATAGCTAATCCAATTGTTTCAAACCATCCTGGTACTTTAAATTGTTTATGACAATAGTGACGATGTAGCAGTATACTTGCTGCTAAGTGAGAAATTATTTCACTCCATATTAAACCAATTAATATTGCTAATGTTAATTCCATTAGTTTATCCTTTTAACATCTTTTTAAGTTTTCTAAAATAGAAGTTATGCTATCTTCATTTAGAATAACGTTAAATACTATCCAATAACTAGATAATGAAGATGCATTAAATAAAGTATGTTCTTTTAATGTATTTATAAAGTATAAATTACCATGATTCCAGTGTAAGGTTTTGTCACCTATCATAAATCTAGTATCAGGCGGGTTACAATTTTCTAAAGGAACTATTAATCTGAATACTTTAACATTTAGTTTGTTTGAATCTCTATGTGCTGGAAAATAGCCGCCAGATTCTATTTTTAATACATGAGACCGAAAAATTTTATTTTTCCATGGATCTACGATTAGTTTTAATTCAGGCCATTCAAAAACTGGGGTGGGAACATTAAAACTAGTTTCTTCCCATGATGTAGAATTTTCAAAGTTATATTCATGAATACTATCTAAATCGGGAATTCCTGTTACGCCACCATCTAAACTAGTTATGCTTAATCCAAATCTATTATTCTTTTTTCTAGGATTGTATTTAACATAATTAAAATTTTCTTCAGTCCAATTGATAAATTTTTTAGGATTCATTTTTAATTTAAGTTCTAATTGGTTAGATCCAAATGCTAATAATTTTTCAATCATTTATATTATTATACCCCCATCTCTCCTTTAAAGAACACTCTTTATTATACCATGATTTTACAGTAATGTAAATAGTATAAATAGCATAAACATATTTATCTATAGTTTATGTTAAGTGAGGGCAAAAGGCTATAAATAGTATAAACCAATATTGAGGGGCGGTTATGGCACACTACGAAGATTTATCAATTGACCAGGGAACAGATGTAGTAATTCAGCTTGAACTGTTTAATCCTGATGGTAGTAGAAAGCAGCTAATTAACTGGGATTCTGACGCTGGCCAATTTGGTGCATTTTATGACATGCGTGGAAAAATCAAAAAAAGTTATAACTCTACTGATTCAGCTGAAGTATTTTCTTGTACAGCTTTTAATCCAGCTAATCAAGAAAATATTTTACAAATATCATTAACAAATGTACAAACAACCCGTATGAAAGCCGGTAGATATGTCTATGATGTCGAATTAGAAGGAATTGATAGTTCAACTGGAATAGGTGTAGTTGAAAGAATATTAGAAGGGAAATTAACACTTTCTCCTCAAGTAACAACATAGGATAACGATATGGCAATTAAAATAACATCAAATCGTACAATCGTTAAAAACATTAAAGTTGGAACTCCTCTTCCAGCTATTAAAGAAATTAGAATTAGAAATAGCCTTAGAGATGTAAGTGATACTGCAATTGCAGCCGGTCAAATACCAGAAGGAACAATGATTGCATTTGATGCCGCCACTGAATTCTGGACCGCAACAAGCCACTTAAAGGCACAAATAATAGATGGTGGAGATACCTTCTAAACAATATAAATAAGATTAAATAATAAAGCATTTAGATAGGTTGTTTATTTCATGGCATCTATAATCCAGATTAAAAGATCAGGCACGGCAACTGCACCGTCAAGTTTAGCACTAGGTGAATTAGCATATTCATATTATGATAGTATCGCAGGTGGAACATTATATGTTGGTGTGGGACCAGCCGTTGACTCGACTGCAGTTCCGCAAATAGCAACTCGAGTAGCTGCGGTAGGCGGTGAAAAATATATGTCTCTCTTGCAGGCGGCAGGAAATCCTGGTATTGCGGTTGGAAATAAATTTCTTCTTCTTGACTCAGAAAAAGCAGTTGATCTATTATACGTTCATGGACTAACTGCTGACTCATCTTATATTAAAGATTTAGATGTTGATAGCGCACATTTAAAACGTTTAACTGCAGACTCAGCGTTCATATGGAAATTAGATGTAGATAGCGCTCATATTAGAACATTTACAGCTGACTCAGCATACATATTTGATTTAGACGTAGACTCCGCACATATTTCAAGGCTAACGGCTGATTCTGCATACATTTCTCAACTCGATGTCGATAGTGCATATATCTCAAGACTTGATGTTGATAGCGGTTATATTAGTCAACTTGATGTAGATTCTGCATTTATTTCTAGATTAAAAGGCGATAGTGCGTACATTTCTCAACTTGATGTTGATAGTGCTTATATTTCAAGACTAATGGTTGACTCTGCATATATTAGTCAACTCGACGTAGACTCTGCATATATCTCAAGACTAATGGGTGATTCTGCATACATTTCTCAGTTAGATGTTGATAGTGCCTATATTTCTAGATTAAAAGGCGATAGCGCTTATATTAGTCAACTCGACGTAGACTCTGCATATATCTCAAGATTAAAAAGTAATAGTGCCTACATCAGTCAACTTGATGTAGATAGCGGGCATTCTTTATATCATAGTTTTGGTATTGCACATAGCCCAGAATATCGTGGTCCAGCTACTATTAAAATCGATCCGTATCCGTTTGGTGATATTGCAGGTGATGTTAATATTGTTGGTAATCTTAATGTGCAAGGTACGACAACATCAATTAATTCAACATCTGTTACGATCGTAGATAAAAACATTGTTGTGGCTGATAATGCCGCTGACTCTGCATTTGCATCAGGAGCAGGCATTACAGTAGGTGGTCCTGTCCAAGCATCTTTTACCTGGCAGGCTGGAGCTGCCGGAACACAATATGAAAATTATTGGACAACAAATAGACTTTTCTATAATAAAGATTTACAAGCCGATTCAGCATATTTTAAATACCTTAAAGCAGATTCTGCTTATGTTGAGTATTTAAAAGTTGATAAACTAGATTTAAATGTTCCGGGCGGCGGATTAAAAATAGGCGCTGTTGCACATGTAGGACCTGATTTTTCTTTACAGGGTGATTCTGACTTTTTATATGATTCAACTAATGGATTACAGATTGGAGCAACACAAGGAGTAAATAAAGGATTAACTATTTTACCAACCGGTGAAGTTATATCATATGCACCAGCTGTGTTTGATAAACTCAGAGTTAACTCTTTAGTTCCAGGTTCACTTTTAACTGTAGGATTAAATGACTCAATTCAAGGCGGCGAATTACATTTTGGCGAACATCAATCTCACTATTACTTTTTAGGTGCCGGCGGTTCTTTTGATGGTCTTATGTCAGCAAGGCAAGTTGCGCAAGACTCTGGATGGAATAGATTTATTGTTCATAAATCAACTGGTAATGTTGATGCATCCGGAGTAAAAATTGGATCTTACAAATATAGACCTGAATTAAGAAATAAATTTGATGCTAACTCAGTATATTTCCCCGATTCAGCTCAAACAAGAGATTTTTATGGTTTAAAAATAAGTGCTTCTCACGCTGAAAAAGACTCACAGGGTAGACACTATTTACAATCTACTTTACCTATCAACTATTTTAAAAGTGATATATCAAAAGCAGACGGGGCATCGATTAGAAGATTTCCTGGAGACGGTGTTAATGCTGCAAACGATTCAGATGTATCGGTTCTGATAAGAGCAATGTCTCTTGAAGATAGCTCTTTATTTGAAGTTCATAAAGATGGTACTATTAACTTCACCGGTTCTCTTATGCAAAACGGAATTCCGTTTACTGGCGGCGGGCTATTTACGGCTGATAATATAGATAATGCTTATTTTGAGCCAAGAAATTTTACTGCTACATATCAAGCCGGAGGATTTGGTAGAATAGGTGTAGGAACTACTAGATCTAAAGCACGATTTGAAGTACATGGTGGCCCATTCCAAGTTAAAGGTCCACTTAATACAGAAGCTGGTTATTCTCCCCAAACTTCAGGCGAGATATCAATGACCAAAGATGCAAGTACTATATATGGTGCTTTAGCTAATTATGATGAAGCTGATATAGATTCAGATAAAGGCTCAAGGTTTTCATTTATTCCGGGTAAAGCTGCAACTCGCGGTGGACATTTTACAAATCATAATGATTACAGCTGGAATAATATTGGTACTTATTCCGCGGCATTTGGCAAAAATGTTAAAGCTGCAGCTGATTTTAGTTTTGTTGTAGGTGATAGTAGTAGCGTTTTCTCCGGTGCTACTAATTCAATTGCTATGGGTCAACGTAATGTAGTTAAAGGCGGAAATAATGTATTAATAGGAATTGAAAACTCAGATCGAAGTGGCGGCATTGCAACAACAATTGCTATTAATAGTGTTTTGATTGGCCATAATAATACTACTGCTGGAAACGCAAGCTATATGTTTGGTAAAAACAATATGGCTTTACCATCTGGTAATAGCACATTATTAATTGGCGAAGGAAATAAGTCGCTTGGTGGTAATTTTAATAATATAATTGGTATTGATAATACAGCTGACGGAAATTCTTCATTCATATTTGGTTATCAGGATTCGGTCAGCGGTCTTTTAGCGTTTGCTCTTGGTTATGATAATAAAGTTTCTGGTAATCAATCTTTTGCTATTGGCCATGATCAAATTATTCAGGGAGCTAACTCGTTTGCTATTGGCGGTGGTGGTAAAGTTGTTGCTAATAACAGCATAAATATTAGTTTAAGACCATCAACAGCAACTCCAGGCGCTGGTCAAGATCCGGCTAATACACTTCGAAATATTGTAGGCCAAGTTGATGATGAAAATCTTTTAGCTATTCAAGGTGGTAACGTATCGATTGGTAGAGAATCTGATATGTTTAATCCAGCCACTCAAGGTGCTGGTAATTTATTTGTTGGTGGCAGTATTCTTTACGGCGGTGAAGTATTTAAATTAAATCCGTTTGGTGGAGCTCCAATCGCCGGCAATCCATTTGAAGACGATGGACAATTTATTCTTATGGAAACACCAAGAAATGTTGGTGTTGGAAAAACGGCTCCTAATACAGAGTTTGATATTAGAGGTGATTTCCAAGTTGATGGAACTACACTATTAACTTATGCATCCACAGATTCTGCTATATTTGATTCTGCTGGGACCTTCCCAGGTAACACATATAATAATATGTTTATGTATAGTTCAAGAGCTGGACTTATTAGAGCTGGTAAGGTTTTACTTGATGAGCATGTGAATTCTGACTTAGGAGTCTTCTCTATAGGTATGGGTGAAGAACCTTATGCTAGAGGTAAAAACTCTATATCTCTTGGCGAAAAAAATAAAGTTGGACAAAGAAGAAGTCAAGGAAATATAGTACTTAGAGGCACTGCTACCACTACACAAGGTAGAAACAGTATTGCTATCGGTAAAGAAAATATTATTTTAACAGATAATAATCTATTCCTTGGCCAAAATAATATTCAAGACTCAATTAATAGTGGAACAGATCTTTATACTATAGGTAGAGATAATTTGTTCGGATTAGCAAATGCTTCTACAGTAAGAAGTACAAATAAATCTTATGTAATAGGAACAAGTAATACTCTTTATACAAATGGAAATCAAAATTTCATATTTGGTGAAAGTAACGAAGTTTTTCATGATAATTTTACTAACAATTATATTATTGGTGCTGGCTGGAAAGATTCGCATTCAGTTCATAATGTAAATCCACAATATGGTGGGATAACTGGTGGTGGCGCTAAAAATACAACTTTCATCGGTGGAAATGCGTTTATTCCTACAGGATTAGAAAACGGCATTGTAATTATGAAGCCGGCAATTTTCAACGATTCTGGAACAAGTCTTTTTGATAGTGCTCTTGTTAATAAAGGTTTAAATAATACCAATATTATGATTGGTAAAACGGCGCAGGTGGCACATGGTAATTCTACAATTTATAATTCTGGCTTTAATAGAAATTATACATTAGATATTCACGGTGATGTAAATATTGATAGTGGTGCTACACTTCATATCGGCGGTCTTAATATTAAAGACTTTATTGCTGGAACTGCTCCAACAGTTGTTGTTACCGGTGTAATAAAAACTACCCCGGTTAGTACACCCTCTACACAAACATCAGCATTTTCTGTTTCTCAAGCCCTAGCCGCGGTTGTAAACGTACCTGCTGGCGGGCATTTACTTGGATCACCCGGTGGGGGTGGTACTGCAGCTACGCATCCTGGTGGAGGTGGACCCGGCACTGGATTAGCTGTTAAATTTAGTAATCTTACTAATGGATCTAGTGGACCTTCTAGTAGCTTTAATTATACATCTGCTGCCGATAATGTATATTTTGTTCAGGCAGTTGACGCTATTAATTTTAATTTATTTACTGATAGAGCATGTACTACTGCACTCGATACTCAAAGTGAAAACATATTTGTTCCAAGTGCTGCACCTGCCGGATCATATGAAGTTGTAACAGTTGTAGCACCCATCTCAGGCGCCGGTGCGGCGTGGGCATTCGATACTACCGGAACAAATTTAACAATTACTACAACAGCACCACATGGATTAACAGTAGGTGATGGTGTTAGATTATCAGGTATTACTGGTGGAACATTTACAGATCATAATGGAAAAACATATTTTGTTGGACCTGATGCAAATGCTGATGGATTACTAGATGCTGGTTATACTAATAAATTTGAATTATTTACAGATGATGTATTAACAGTTCCAGTTTTAAGCGCAGATTATACCGGAACTCCAGTTACTACCTCAGCAAATTATATTCATGTCATACCTCAACAACAAACTACTTCAAGTGCTAATTTAAATGTTCTAGGTAAATTAACTGTTGGCGATAGCGCTACTGTAGAAGGCTCAGTTCATTTTAGACAGTCTGTTTCAGGTAGTGTATTTACGATTGGTGATAATCCTGGTACTGGCGAAAGAATGTCATTTGATAGTTTTGTTGTAAGACCAACTGGTGGACTTATTCCAATTCTAGAAAATCATTTAGATTCTGCATATGTTCAAGAAAGAGTTTCTATTGATAACTTCTGGGCATTAAAAGGTGGCAATCAGCTTATTAATCACCAAAGCCCTAGAACAAATCCAATCGTAATTAATAAAAATAATATAGATGCTGATGCTGGTTATGAAGATATCGACGCGGCTGGTAATGCAAGATGGAAATTCCAGCTTGATATGGATGGTATAGCTAGAATAGATATTCCAGCTGCTTATGCTTCTAGACCAATTGAAGACGTGGCTTCACGTCAAGCTGCAGTTGATCATAAATCTCCTATTATTACTACATCTAATAATGATAATCCGGTTGCTTGGCCAACTGAAGAATATCTTGCAACGATTGTTACTAATGATTATGTAAAAAAGAGAATGAATATTGACTCGGCAGTTATTTCTTCTGTTATTGATTCTGGTTATATGAAAACTATTATTAGTCCTAACTATATTCTTCATCATGCTAATGATAGTTCACATTGGAGAAGATCCGCTGATGGTCATACTCTTTATTTTGGTGGCCTTGGATTTAATGCTGATACTCAAGTCGCAATTGGTGCAGATAGCGCTCCTATTGATCGTCCAGGATCTAGATTATATGTTAGAGGTGATGTAAGAGTTGATTCTGGATTTAGTGCTGGTGGACATAGTATTATTGAAGGATCTAAGGTAACAGTAGATTCAGAATACATATTTAATTTTACTGTAAATGCAGCTGATAGCTATTTCATCACACATCCTAATTCAATAATTTATGATCAAACAGGAATTACTAATGCATTTGTAAACAATACTGATGTTGGTATGGCATATGGTGAATCCGCAGCTGTGTTTTCTATCAGTGGAACGCCAACTCTAGACTCAGATTTTATGAGTGTGATGTTAGTTACTCCTAAAGACGTCAATAACCCATTAACTAGTGGGTTCGATTCTACACCTTTAACAAAAGGAACGTATAACGCTGTTGGAAATGGAATAGCTACCGGCGATTGGGTTTGGCAGAATGGCACTCAAATTCAAATACGTGAGCAATCTGTTCCTGGATATGACAGTATAGGTCAAGGGGCTCCGTTGACACATACTCATTCTATTGACATTATTAATAGAGGTTTACATACTACAAACTTAACTACAAGTGGTAATACACTCAGCGTATTAAGACTTCAAGATACTGATAATTCAACTCCACGCAATGTTCTTGAATATATTAAAAATGGTTTAACACAAATATTTATTAATAGCGGATCGGGATTTATTGAACTTGACTCTGGTGGAGAGAAATGGGAAGAAGTAACTAACTCTCTCATACACATTTATGATTCAGAAGCTAATACAAGATTGGCAGTCGGCGATCAGATTAAAGTTAAAACAAGAAGCAGAAAGAATGATGCATCTCTTACAGTTAAAGGTCCTCTTTCTGTTATTGCTGATAGAAATCTTCGCAATCCACCAATTTTATTAAGTGGTAATTTAAATATTGCTAGCGAAGGTGATAGTGGATCAGCAAAAGCTACTACACGGTTTACATTTGAAGATAGCGCTATATTTAAAATTGGATTTACATTAGACAGCGGTATTGGTAAAATCCAAAATGGCGGATTGTTATTTAGTTACAAAGAGCGCAGGGCCGATGAAGCTTGGCGAACATTATATGGTGGAGCTGTTTGGGATTCTATTGGACAAACCATGACATCTGGCGAATCTGCTGAATTCTATTTTGGTCCATATTATCCTGCATCTTATGATTCAGCAAAAGGTTTTAATTTGGTTAATCCTTATGTTGGAAGATCTTTTGATTCTAATATTATAAGAATTGTCAATGATGATTATATTGGATCAAGAATTACTGATCCTTGGAATAGAATAGGCACATCTCCATATCAACAAATATACTATGATGAAGAAGGCGGCGTGATTATCGGTAAAAAAGATATGATCGATCCATTTGATCAAACTAGATTTGCCGTAGATTCTGGTAATGTATTATTCTTAAGCTCAATCCTAATTGATAGCTCTGAGCATCCAAAAGCAGGCGTAGTTCCAAGAACAGGCACTGGCGAACAGCTTGATTCTGGTGCAAGATTAATGTGGATTCCTGGATATGGATCCTTTAGAGCTGGTTATGCCGATGGTACAAATGTAACTTGGGATAGTGGAGAAGTTGGTATATTCTCACAAGGTATTGGTGCAAATGTTTTAGCTACTGATCATTCAACAGCTATCGGCTATAATGTATCTGCTGGTAACGTTGATTATGCTGCTAATGGCCGTACAAAACAACCATTACACACTACTAGAGTTGTTTCAATAGGACATACAATTACCAATCCTGGACAATTTAGTGTTGCGGTAGGTAAAGATATTACAAATAGCAATAAGCAAAATTCGCTATCTCTTGGTATTGGTATCACTAACGTAGGAGCAAAGGGTACATCTAAAACAGATGAAGGTGGAGTTGCAATTGGTAAAACACTTGAAACTGGCCGTGGAGTTGTAATTGGTAGAGATATTACTGGCGATGATGGCAATGTTGCTTCTTATGTAAATAATACTGCTATTGGATCTTTACTTGTTAATACAAATAAAAATGCTGTATCAATTGGATATAATTTAACAGGCGGAGAAGCAGGATTAAATATTGGTAGAGATAATTATCCTACCAGCTCAAGCGCAGCACCCGGTAAAAACTCTATTTTAATAGGTCAAAATAATACTACTGGTGCTGGTGGTATGGCAATAGGTCATAGTTCGGCTGCAGGAAAAACCGCAGTAGCAGTAGGTTCAAGTGTGGTAGCAAGTGGTTCCACATCTACCGCGATTGGTATTGGAAGTAAATCGTCTGGTAATAACTCAGTTGCAATTGGTATTAATACTCAAGCAACTGGAAGAAGTTCTATATCTTACGGTGTATCTAATAAAGCAAATGGCAACACCTCCACTGTCTTTGGTAAAGATAATGTTGGATCTGGTAATGGATCAGTTACATTTGGAGTTAGTAATACTACTGGTAAAAATTCTCAGATCTTTGGTAGCAATAATACTAGTATCTCTGAAACAAAGGTGTTTGGTTCTGCTAATTTATCTACATTTAAAAATGCTAAAATTTATGGTGATGCAAATGAGACTGTAAACAACGCGGCTAAAGTTTATGGCAATGAAAATAAAAATATTGTATATAATTCAGAAGTATATGGCTCTTCTAATGAGAATTGGTATGGAACAAGGGTATATGGTTCAGACAACGTAAATCTTACTGGTAGAAACAGTTCCGCAAATGGGGGACAAGGTAACTATATATTTGGTGGTCAAAATATACAAACCAAAGGCGGGAATATTTACGGTACTCGTAATAACATTACTGGATTTGGTGATGCTTACGGTAAAGACAATATAATTACTGATTTTGGTTGGGCTTATGGCGATCTAAATACTATTGTTAATGGAGGTCACGCTTATGGTTACGAGAATACAGTCGACGGTGGCACATCTAATCTTGCTTATGCATTTGGTAGTAAAAATAATGTAGGCGAAAATGGGTTTGGATTTGGTAAAGAAAATACTGTCAGTAATGGTGGTATGGCTTTAGGTTCATATGCTCAAGCTTCGGGTAACGGTGCAATATCGATAGGTTCCGGTGTATCTGTAACTGGAACAAATTCTGTTGCAATTGGTTCATATACAAGTAGTTCTGTACAAGCAACTGTTGCAGATAATAATGTCATAGCTCTGATGGGTGGAACAGTAGGGATTAATAAAGTAAGTCCTAATACGACTTATATGGTAGATATTGACGGAAGCATAAATTGGTCGGGTGATGCATATCATCAAGGTCAAACTCTTTATCATTACATTAGAAACAATGTTGCTAATCAATCTTGGATAAGATTTAATGCTGATGCTGCGTGGGTACAATCACATATTGATCCTACACACTATCGGGCAACCATGCCAACATCAATGTATTTTTACAATGATGCAACCACTAATTATCTTTATACAACTGCTCCAAGAGTCGGGATTAAAACTACATCACCTAGTTACGATTTGGATGTTAATGGTAGTGTTAACGTACAATCGCTGTATTGGCAAGGTGATAAGATTCTTGATTCACATCAAGGAAATCAAGTTTATCTCACTCATCAAACTGCACAATTTTATATTGGTCCAGATTCTGCTACAGATTATTTTGATTCTGACTACGTATATGAAAGACAACAAAATCATGGATTTTCAAAAGGTCAAACCTATCAACAGGCGATTGATCAAAACTATATTATGTCAAATCTTGATGATACCGCATTTTTAAATTCGGATGAAGGAATTGGTTTAGTCAATCAAATATTAACCACTAACAATTATATGAGGCGTGAACTTAGTGGTGTATTTAATGGTAATCTTCCTGGCTTTAAAATGGGTATAGGCGCAATTGCTGATCCTAATTATCATTTACTAGTTTCCGGCAATGCAAAAATTCAGCCTGGTAATGGTAAAGCAGGAAATTTAGAAATTGGGAATATCGGAGATAACTCTCAAATAATATTAAATGGTGTGGCTCTAAATACATCAAATGTTTTATCACAAGAAATTGGTGGCTATATAATTGACCCACTCGCTACAACGACTCGGTTACCAATACTTTATGATCTAACTTCTTCACCTGGCAATTATGCAATTGACATAGGCACAGATTATTCGGGTCCAGGTCCTGCAAAATCCGGTATTAATATCGCTCAAGATATGAAATATTACATTAATGGTGTTGATATTGTTGACGGCATTATGGATTCAGCCTTTATTAACAGAAGAGTGCAATTGCCAGATTTAACTGCTGATGGTAAACTCGACTCAGATCATTTTAAATTTATTATTAATTCTGAATATATTAAATCAATTGCTGATAGCGATTATGTTAAAACAGTAGCTGATAGTGATTATATTAGATCAATAGCTGATAGCGATTATATTAAAACGGTAGCTGACAGTGATTACATTAAATTTATTGCTAATGATGTTTATATTAAATCAATAGCTGATAGTGATTACATTAAATCAGTAGCAGATTCAGATTATGTAAAATCAATAGCTGACAGCGATTACATTAAATCAGTAGCAGATTCAGATTATGTAAAATCAATAGCTGATAGTGACTATATTAAAGGAATCATTGATAGCGATTATGTTAAAGCAATTGCAGATTCAGATTATGTAAAATCAATTGTAGATTCAGATTATGTAAAATCAATTGTAGATAGCGATTATATTAAGTTTGTAGCTGATAGTGATTATATTAAATCAATAGCTGATAGCGCTCATGTTAATCTAATAACTGGAATAGGCAGTAGACCAGTTGATTTTGGTAGCCATAATATTACATTTAAATCGAGTGCATCCAATACTGGTGCATTACCTAATGCCGCTACGCATACTGGTATGGTTGCAGTTACTACAGGTGATAATACTGCAAGAATAGCAAAAGGTGGAAATTGGCAAGGAATTCCATTAGAAAATACTGACGTAACATTTAACACTATTCTTCCGGCCGGAGATAAATTATTTGATCTCGGTAGTTCAACTGCTGCATGGAGAGATTTATATTTAAGTGGTTCAACTATCCATCTTGGTGGAATAAGAATTAAAGAAAGTAATGGTGTATTTACTACTACTGATTCTTTAGGTGTGGCTCTTCCAATTGATCTAAGTGGAGCAACTACAAAGAATCTTACTGAAGATTCAAATCTATATTATACAGATTTACGAGTTGATAGCAATATTACCGGTAAAGATCTGGATATGGGCACGAATAAAATCCTATATTCTAATGTTTATTCAGCGCTAAGTGATCTTCCAAGTGCTTCATCTTATCACGGTATGTTTGCTCATGTACATGCAACTGGTAAAGCATATTTTGCTCATGCTGGTTCTTGGGTAGATCTTGCTTCTGGCGCTGATATTACAACCGCTATTAATAATTTAATTGATGGCGCTCCAGCTGCAATGGATACTTTAAATGAGTTTGCAACTGCACTTGGAAATGATGCTAATTTCTCAACTACCATTACAGCTCTTATTGGAGAAAAATATGATTCTGTCGGCGTAAGAACATTAGTCGATTCAGCATATGTTCAAGCAAGAGTTGTTCCACAGGGAATTGATAGTTCAGCCGTAAGCGGGATGGTTGATTCAGCATATGTTCAAGCAAGGCAAACATTATCATCATTTGATTCTGCTGAAGTTCTTCAGTTAATTGATAGTGATTATATCCTTGCAAGATCTTCAGCTGGAGTAACAACGCTCGGCGCTCTTACAGATGTTAATGCCCCATCTCCAACAGATGGTCAGGCATTAGTATATAATACCGCATCAAGTAAATGGATTCCAGGTGCTGCTTCAGGCGGTGGTGGTTCTGCCGATAGTGCGACAATACTAGCTTTAATTGATAGTGATTATATTATCGCGCGGACAGGGCAATCTGAGTATTCTAACTTTAGATTTACTGCAACTGCCAATCAAACATCATTTACTGGAAATGATGTTGCTGGTAATACACTTGCTATAAATTCTACGGGAGTGCAAGCATATCTAAATGGTTTCCACTTATTAAAAGGTATTGATTATACTGTATCTGGAACAACTACGCTAGTTCTTACTACAGGAGCCGCCATAGGAGATGACTTAGTTATTACTAATCTTAGTGCTATAATTGGCACAGGAGGTCTCAGTAGTAGTGATGTTGTTAATATAGTCGATTCAGCAGTTACTGCTCTAGTAGATGCTGCTCCTGCTACATTAAATACTTTAAATGAATTAGCTGCCGCTCTTGGCGATGATGCGAATTATGCTGCTACTACAGCAACAGCTCTTGGAACAAAATTAGATAATACATCTTCAATTACTTCATTAGCTGATGTTCATACAACTGCGCCAACTGAAGGTCAGATATTAATTTGGGATAATGGAAATAGTTATTGGGCTCCAGGTGTGTTACCGGCAGGAACAGACTCAGCTGCAGTAACTGGAATGATTGATAGTGCATACGTTGCAGCTCGAGCATCTGCTAATACATTTACCAATGCTGTTAACTTTGCTAATTATTATTATGTAGCAGATTCTGGTCAAACAGTATTCTCTGGAAATGATGCTAATGGATTACCTCTAGCAATTGATACTGCTAATTATCAAGTATTTAATAATGGTATTCGATTAGTATCTGGTGTAGATTATACAGTTAATGCTGCAGCAAATTCAGTAACATTAAATGGATTTACTGCTGACTCAGGTGATGATCTTGTAATTAATACTTTATCACAAACTGTTACACAATCGCATATAGTTGTTGGCGATACATTTATGAACACCTTTAAGTTTATCGCTACAAACGGTCAAACAGCGTTTACTGGTGCTGATGCTAATTCTAAAACATTAGGAATTGATTCAAGTAACTTTAATGTATTCCAAAATGGTATTAAACTTATGGATTCAGATGACTTTACATCTAATCCAATAACAAATACTATAACACTTACTTCTGCTGCTGATTCATCTGATGAAATTGTAATCACTACAATTGAAAATAAAGCAGGTAATGTTACTGTTAATGAACAAGCATTACAGGGATTAGTTGATAGTGCATATATTGCAGCAAGAGTTAATCTTCCTGCAGCATGGGCAGAGATTACTACAACACCGATTACTGCGGTCGCTGGGCAAAGATTAATTATTGATACAAGCACTACTAAAACAGTTAATCTTCCAGTAGCCGCATCGCTTGGAGATGAAATTAGAATTATTGATGGAACTGGTCAGGCTGCTACAAACGCTATCACAATTGGAAGAAATGGTCATAAAATTGAAGGCGGTGATTCTGATTTAACAATTGATGTTAATAGAGCAGCATTTGGATTGGTATATTATAACGTAGCTAATGGTTGGTTATTCACAGAGAAATAAAGGACGAAAGTAATGGTATCGAAAGCAGCTCTTGTTTCAAAGGCATTTGGTAAAACTGGCGCATTAGCATCAATAGCTGATGAGTCATTAACTGCAGAAAATAGAAAAATAACAGCTGATTCTATGGCAGAAGGTGCTACTGGGATGAGAACTGTCACTGCATTTAGTGAATTATCATCATTAACAGGAATGAAAGCTGGTGATAATGTTCTTGTAACTAATACTGATAAATTATATATTTTTGATGGTGTTGGTTGGTATTTAATTGCTACTATTACAAATGCATCTCCATCCGCAATTTCAGGAGTTGACGCAACATATGATTTAGCATCTGATGGTACAGCAACTACTATTACTGCAGTTTCTACTGATCCAGAAGGATTCCCGCTTACATGGTCCTATGCAGTTACAACAGGATCGCTCGGTTCTACAGCAACAGTATCTCAAGCTGATAACGTATTTACTATTACACCTTCAACAACTGAAGCTCATGCTGGAACTTTTAGTTTAACATTTAGTGTGACTGATGGAGTTAATGGATCGGTAAGTGCAGTAAGTGGATTTACATTAGCATTTGCAAGTTGGGCAACACCAACTACTGCTTTAGAAACGACGGCTGGTGCCCATAATGGCACCACTTTTTCTCTCAGTACTGATGGTAATAAATTTTGTATTGGAGGCCAAAGCGGAACTTCCTACCCTGCTACAAAATTTTTCATATATGAACGTGCAAATTCTGGGACAAATCACTCATTAGCGCACACCGTTTCATCTACTCATTATGGAGCCCGGCAAGCAGATATGAGTGCAAATGGATTATATGCTGCTGCTATGCATGAGGATAATCAATATCTTGAAATATGGTATTACAATGGTTCGTCATGGACTCAACAATTTAATGCAGACATTTCATCATATACTAATTACGCACAGAGAGCAGCTATTTCTGGTGATGGTTCAACAGTTATGGTAGTAGATCACCAAAGTAGTACTTTTGGAAACAGAGCAGGAGCAATTATAGTTTATAAAAGAACTGGTACTAATTGGGCATATGAGGCAAAATTTGGACCTCATAGTTTTGTTGATAATGCACAAATGGGCGGTGATAATTCCTTTTCCTATTTTAACTCTGGAATAAGTTTTGACGGTAATGTAATTCATAGTGCATATATGTATCAGGCTCGTGCAGGAGAACACACTATTGCAACTCGCAGTGGATCAACTTGGACGACCAGAGCCGCCATTTATAATTCTGGGACAGGATTAAACGGTGCTATTTCTGGTGATGGTAACACATTTGCGTATGGCAATAAAATTTATGTAACAACAGACAATTGGGTTACCAACTCTTTACAAGCAACTCTTACTCTTAACCAAACAACAGAAATTCGTCCAGATTTAAGTAATGATGGAAATGTCGCTGCATTTGGCCAACAGGGTGGTGGCGCATCATCAAATGGTATAGTAGAATTTTTTAGGCGATCCGGATCAACTTGGACTAAAGAAGGCACTTATACGGGTCCAGCAAACACACAAATGGGGAGAGATGTGCGATTAAGTGGAGATGGATTGACTGCTTGTGTTTATGGAATTGGATCAGGAGATCTTATGAAAGTGTTAGTTCAATAGCTAAACCTTAATATATTATCCATTCTAAGTATATAAATAGTAGAAAATACTATTAAGGAATGTATGATTGGTTAATTATATTAAAAATTTAATAAGTGATTTATCGCTTCCATCAGATCCGGCTGATATCGATACAGTAGCGTTTGTTAAAGAAGATGGATCTATTAGAACTAAATTAAATTTAAACATACTTCCTAGTAGGAGTATGTTCTTTTCTGGTCATGATTTGGCCAATCCAATTGGTGCTCACTTAAGAATTGATAGTGCATTTAAAGTTCCAATTACTGGTTACGATCAAATTACTGATAATTTTAGTATAGATTTTTGGCAATTTACTACTTTAGATACACAAGATCACGCAGCAGTTATTTTTGATATTGTAGAAAATGATTCAAGTCTTGGTGAGCCAATAAATTTAATTCCAGATAGAAGTCATTCAATTGAAATAGCGGGTGGTGAAGTACAAATTGATAGAGGAGTTAATCCTTACAGCGATTCTTGGGGAGGAAGCTCATATTTATTTGGAAAAAGTTTACACGCCACCACATCACATCCTTCAGGTATATATACAACCCCTTCAATTTCTCCTATAACAGATGTTGTTCATGAAAGAGCATCTCCGGATGGAAAAGACTCTGGGATGTATGCCATATTTTCATCTGATGCACTAAGTTCATCTAAATCAACTCACACTACAATGGGTGCTTGGTATAGAAAAAATGATAATTCAATATCAAATACAACAGTTGGCGATAATAAACATACTTATAATACTTCTAATTTTTCTTATCAAAGTCTAGACGACGGCTTAGATAATATTGCAATGGTACATACAAATGGTATTCGTATTAGAGGTTTAGACTGGTCTTATCACGATAGCGCACCATATGAATATAGAATTGGAAATAATTTAAAATGGGAGCAAATTACTACTGATATAGATATGGCAGCTCCAAAAATGGGTTATCTTTCTGTTAGCGATCCTGTTAAAACATATGATTATCTCAGTGGCGGGTATTTGGTTCCTGACAGTGATAGACTATATGCCACAAATGATGTTATGAATAGTTCTTATCTTACCGGTAAACGCAATATTATTACTAACAATTTTGATGTTTATAACGATGCAACTTTTGCTGGGTATTTTTGGATCGACAGTTCACCTATTAATGATAAACTTTTATTTAAAGCTGGAGGTGATACTGAGGCTTTAGAGCTAAAAGTAATCAATTCTGGTGGCGCATCTAAATTAAATCTTTCTGCTGGAAACGGGGCTTTAGCATGTGAGTTACCTTTACCAACTACTTCAGGTAATAATAATATTGAAATAGATTCTGATTACACTGGATATCCAGTTCCGGCCGGAACTTCTAAAAGAAAAAGAGGAAATAGATGGCATGAAGTAAGATTTTCTGTTAAGTTATTCCCAGCAGAAGTAACTTTAATGACTAAAAAAATTGGTAATTTGCCAAGTCAACTAGGCTCAAAAAAATATTATCCGAATGGCGGAGACGATATAAGAATATCTAGCCACCGACCTAATAGTTCTTCAGGATTATTAAGATGGGCTAATAATAATGCTGGAATAAGTGAATTTAAAGTTTTAACAAATCAAGCAAATATGGGTGTTAAACATGAAGGAGATAAAAGAACATATACATCTGGAACTGATGCACTATTAGAGATACACACTGGTCTTCCAGGACGAGATCCCTTTAGAACAGATAATGTTGGTAATTTATTTTTAAGGCTATTTGAAAAAACCAATTTTGGATATTCTATTTTAAAAAGTGATGGCGGAGGCAACGATAAAATATTATTAAGTGATTGCGGAACAACATCTAGCCCAAATTCAACTGGTAGAATAATTTATTTTGAAATACATAATAAAAATAGTGCAGGTGATCAAGGAGTAACCGTAACTGGTATTTCAGATATAATGCGTTTTATACCGTTTATTGCTTCTACTAATATGGTACATCAAGATACTCCATCTAATGCAGCCGATACTGTTAATGTAAGAAATCCGAATTCAGCTGGACACTTTGGGGCAGAAATATTAGATAACACATCTGCTCCAAATTCATATTTATTTCCTTATACTAATACCGTTACTAAATCTCTAAAAGAATCGTTAAGTAGTTTTATAATTGATGAACAAACTGGACAGTTACATACCTTTAAAGACGGGGCTTATGTAGGAAGTAAAGATTTTAATCTAAATCCAGGAACTGATACCGCTATGGAATTAGGATTTCAATTTAGAAATACATGGTTTTCCTCACGTTATCATATAAATCCTATTGGTAGTCTTACAAGTGCGATTCAAAGTGTAATTGGCACTAGCTATCATCCAGATCCTGCAGTAGTGTTTGATCCTCCAATATCATATAATAGTGGATATAAAAGTTCAAGTGGAAACCCTGCTCCAAACGGCTATAGAAATTTTTTTGCTGATGAAGGAGGAAGATATGAAGCAAAAGTTGCACTTTTAGCAAGGGATTGGGTTTATGATCCAGCTAAATTAATTAACGCGGCGAGAACAGCTACTGGTACTCCAGCTTTTGTTAATGATGGAATATTTAATTCTACTACCGGTAATACAAATCCCAATGATATTAATCCATTCATAGATCCTAGCGTAGCGCCAAATACAAATGTAAGAGATTTTTATTTAAAAAATAGCATATGGGGAACTGGTAAATTTTCTTGGCCACTAGCTGATCACTTAATATACTATAAAGAAGCATATAATCCAGCTATTAGCACAGGAACAATTACCAATTTAACAGGTGAAACTGATGAATATAAAAATGCTCGAGCTAGTTGGGCCGGAAGAGTAGCAACACATAAAGGAACTGATCATGGAATTAATAAAGCTAGGGCATATATTTTAAGAACTGGTGGAAGTATAGTAAATCATTCTACACCTGGAGATATAACTTCTGTTATATCAGGATTAGCGGATGGTAATTGTTTATTATTAGAACCAGGTAATTATAGCATTACCGCGTCTCCAGGTGGAGCTTTTGGTATGACCACTAGTGTGGCCGACACATCTCAACCTAGAGGTACAGAAAGTTTATCTACGCCGTTTGGTATAAAAAATATTATGATATGTGGTAATACTAATGATATTGCGGGCGTACATATTAATTATGTAGCGAGTGGAAATAATTATGATGGAATTTCTCCTATATTTGGTCCAAATCAAGACGAAAATACAGAATTAGCATTTTTAACATTTAAGAAATTTATACAGACAAAGAAAAATGAAGCCGTTGGTGAAACAGCATTATGTTATGCTTCAACTGGATCAAAAGCATATAAAGTACATTTTGATTTTTCTGGTGCTGATCTTTTCAGTTGGTCATGGGCTTTAATAAATAATAAGTTTAAACCAGGTACTCAAAATGTATTTGAAAAATGTGTGTTTTCAAACTATAAGAATGTAAAAGATGAAGAAGATTATTATACTGGCAAACCATATACGAACGCTAAAGTTATAGATCCAATATTTTCTAAGGGAAGCGGCATTTCTAATCAGATTCTTGATGGTGTAGATCAGCCAAAATTTGACCATACCGAGCTAGAACCTTGGTGGAATACTAATGATTTTAGTTCAATTAATGATTCAAATTTTGTAACGTCGCCATTTAAAGGCCATATGAAAGATTTTCATTTATTTAATGATATTGCTGATAATAGAATTTCTAGTGGTAAAGCTGGTGGTTGGAATGTAGTGAATTCAGGAATTAATTTTCATCAACAACTTGACTCATATGTAGTTTATTCATACATTAGATCTCCTAATAGCGGCTCAGAAATTGGACTTTCAGATGATAGTTATGCCTCTTTTCATATTAATAACTGGAATAATGATTTATCTGGTATCGCTTCAAAGGATTCTTCATTACAAATAATGGGTGGAATCCAAGCGAAAGGTGGAGGAGAATTTAAAGGTGGGCCATTACTTTCTTTTGACACATTAGGTCAGATAGTTGTAGCTAGAAACATAAACTATAATTATACTGTAGATCAGCGCGAATTGCTGACGATTCATGCTCAAGATTCTACTTCAACGGCATATGGAGCAGGAGCAAAATGGTGTCATAATGCAATAGTAGTTGAGCAGGATAAAATAAGATTATGGAAAGACGGTGTGCAATTTGACAGTGCTAATGGCCGAGCTCCATATGGACCATTTATGACTACACACGTTCCAATAAAAAATTCTAGATTATTTATTGGAGCCGGAAATCAAGTTAAAGGCCGACCGTTTAATAGTGTACCTAAAATAGCCGGAAATGAACCTAATTTATTTAGAACATATCAAGGTAATATAAAAGATTTTAGAATACAAACCGGAATACAATTTACTGGTGATAGTTTCGATCTACCTATTACTGATCAAATCACAGCAGTAGGTAATACATTTGCTTTTAATACTACTGTAAATATACCGGGCATTATACCAAATTCGGGTGTAAGTATTTTTAATCCTACTAGTAATATAAAAAGAGATACTACTACAGGTGATATAGTAAGAGGGATGGACTGGAGTCCATTTGGTGATGGGGGTTCAACAATAGACTGGTTTAAGATTGGGGTTATTAATAAAAATAATATAGATTTTAATGCTGCTGGTGTAGTGTCTAAAACTGATAATCCATTAGATGGTTTTGGTTTAGATGTACCAGATGACTCATATGGTTATTTACATATTACAAGATCTGATAGCGATTATCCAAGCTGGGAAGAGCTAAAAGAATCTGGAGAAATTGGATATATACCAGGTTTACAATTAAAGCTCAGTATGTATAATAAAGATGATAATCAACAACGGATTGATTGGCAGATACAAACCTCACAGCTTTTTGAACCAATAGTTGAAACTATTCGAGATAGCATAACTGATTATACTAATTTCTATTTTAATGATTATTTTAGCTCGACTGATTCATTTGCCTCTAGACCTATAGACGCATTTTCAGCTATTACTGGAAAGAATAAAAGTACAGGTGAAATGCCAGTATTATATGTAGATACTTTCGGCACAAAAATGGCAGGCGAAGAAGTAATAATCAATACCGCATATAATAGAAATGAGTTTAAAATAGTAAGCACTCCAAGCCAATATACATTAAAACTTATGTCTATGGATCAAATATCTCAAGGAGGATTTGTTGCAGAAGGAATTAGTGGTTTTGACGCTTATGAAGAAGGCGGCGCATTCTTTGGTATTGCAGATAGTTTTGGAGATCTATTATGAGTATCATTGATATAGCAAAAGTAAAAGAAAATGGTGGAATAGTTTTTTCTAAAAAAGAAAAACAAATTTATCAATATAACGAATTATCTAATAGCTGGGTTTCAGTGGGGATAATTAATCCACAGCATATAAGTAGTAGTGTAGGACCTAATGGTTTAAATTTTGGTTACGATTCAAATTTTGATGCTTTAAAAAGATCAATGTCATCTGGAATAAATTTGATTGGTGTTGATAGCGACGGAAATACTATTACTTGGACGCCTACTATTATAGATGATCCAGCTAATGTTATAGTAGATATTAGTGGAACTTCTCCAAGTTTTGATTTGGTGCCGAAAAAAAATCTTGGTGATACTTCATTATCGAATCAAATTGTATTTAATGGTGTAATTAATGTGTCTGGAGTAGATTCAGCTCCTAGATTTAAAGAAATTAATTTTTTACCACTTTTTGATAGTGCATTTACCGCAGATTCATTAGGATTAAGAAGTAATTTTATAGATAAACTTGAAATACAATATTTTTATAATTGGGAACAAACAAGCATTTCTGGTTTTAATCATGATAAAGCCATAGAGCTTTCTACATTTACAGTTCCAGATGTACAATTTTTAGAAATTAAAGATGCGCCAAGAACTACTGATCAATATGTTGATATGCAAATTGCAACAGGAAGTTCTGCTGGGTCAATTATCTTTTTATTGGATGATAATCAAAATAGGCTATTATCTTATCCAATGACTAATCCATATTCTTTAAGAGAAATTGATTATACACAAGAAAAAACATTAAATTTAAAGAATGATAGCTGGAATGCTGAAAATCCATCGGCATTTAAATTTAATAATACTGGTTATAGATTATTTATTTTAGACAAAACATTAAATCAAATAGCAGAATATTGGTTACTTACACCATGGGATATACACACTGCTATTAGAAAAGACAATTTTAAAACTAATACCACTGAGTTAAAAAATATTGAAGATACTTACGTAAGTCCTGATGGAAAGTATTATTATACATTAGAAACACCAGTCATATCTCTTGAGCCTGATGGAACGATTAATAGCTTCGAAGGTAGTAGAGGTATGCCTAAATCTGTTAATGCTGGTACAATCAAAAGATATACTTTATACGATTCTGGTCAAATACATACGCTATCAGTTGACTCAAATGCTATAACAAAATCTTTTGAAACAGGATTTTACACACATACGTTTGCCGAAGATGAAGTGATGTTGAGTTCTGCTGGGATAGCTAGCAAAGCTCAAGCCGGCGCACGTATAAGAAGTATCTTTAATTATTCCGGACGTACCTACATAGCTACATTTGAACATTATGGTTTGCCTCAATCTATGTGTTTTAATTATGATGGAACTAAAATGTATACCGGTGAAGCTATAGCAGCAATGGATGGAAAATTTAGACAATATACTCTAACATCACCGTGGGATGTTAGTACTGCAGTTGCATTTGATTCTGCAACACATGAAATAGGCACTAAAATGAACAGTCTATCTATAGAAGATCCAAGTCCTGATTTTGGATTAGATATATCACAGCCAGATGGATTTGCAACTAGAAGACCTCACGGACCAGAGTCTATAAGATTTAATCCAGATGGAAATAAATTTTATGTATTAAATAAAAAACTAAATCAAATTTATCAATATAATTTAAACATAACAACTGATTCTGATTTATTTAATATATCACAATTAACTCAGCCTATTACATCTTTAAGTAAAGAAATTAGTGATGGAGGATGGGATTTAAAAATAGAATTAAATTCTTTAGGTTCTTCTACATCTAAAATTGGACAAGATCTTGGAACATTTAATACTATTAATATTATAGACTCAAATAAAATGATAGTATCCGGAGATAAGTATTTACATACAGTTCAATTGAATCAATTTAATTTAGTATCCAGTCTCATACAATCTGATTCTAACGTAAGTATGGATTCTTCAAATTCTATTTTTGGGGTTAATATTGTTGGCGACAAAATATTAGTTCATGACGATAGTGGAACAATTAATCAGTGGAAGATGACGACAGTAAATGATCCATCAACTGCTGTAAGAGAACATACAAATAAAATTAAAACATTAAATGTAGGAACTGGTGGGTATATTATTGGAGCAAGTGGTTTAGCAATCGATAGCGATCGTTCTAAATTTTACATCGGCGCAAATTTTGGATTTGAAATACACAAGTATAGCTTCAATGCTAATGCTGGTGTTTCTAGCATGTCTCTTGATAGTATGTGGGAAGAAGACTCTTTAGGTATTGTTGGTATATCAGCCCTAAATTTAAGAAATAACACTTTAAATTTTTCTAGTGAAAATAAAATACGTGAAATAGATATTAATCATAATATACTTAATAGTAGTGTGTTAGATTCTGCTATTTTAACTCTTGCCTCTCCATCTCAAGCAGCAGCATTTGGTGTTGATTGGAACGGTAATGGTTCTGAATTAATTACTACTGGAAGATCCGATTTATCTTCTACTGCAACAAGTTCAGTTCAAAGCTTTGGTGTTAAAAATAATTATAGTATTAAAAGTGTATAAATAGAGTTAACTAAGTAAAATAGGATTTAAAGTATGTCAACTAGAGGTAGGTTATTAGCTAATTTAACACTGCATGGATCATTAATTCCAGATGCAGATTCTGCATATGATTTAGGATCGCCTTCAAAAAAATTTAGATCTCTTTACTTAAGTCCTAATACTTTACACTTAGGTGATGCAAGTTTAAGTTCGGATGGTACTGGTATCATTATTCCTGCTGGGTCAAAAGTTGGCGATGATTCTGTTATTGTTGGCAACGACTTAACAAATAAAGTTAAAGGAGATACTCCATATAATATCACTTTGAATCAATCAGGAGACTTAAAACTTTTAACCGGAACCCAAAGATGGTATTCGCCATTTAACGCACAAATCAGTGGTATTACATCTAGATTAGGTACAGCACCTACAGGTTCATCTGTAGGAATCAGAGTTAATATAAATGATTCAGCTGAAACAACTTGGACTTTTGCAGCTGGATCGGCAACTGCGTCAATTGCTGATCAAACAATAAATTTAAGTACTGGTGATTATCTTACAGTCGATATTACAAGTATTGGTAGTGGAACCGCCGGGGCGGATTTATATACACAATTTGTCTATAAACAAACATAAACATTTATAAATAGAATAAACGGAGTTAAAATGCAATTTACAAAAACATATGAAGATTTTGATGATAGTGACAATGCAATAACAATAACTCGCACATTTGATGCGGTTCTTAATGGAACAACATTGGAAATTTCAGAAACTGTGGATGGTACAAAAAAACCTTGTCTAACTCAACCTTGGAAAACAAATCCAGATGGAAGTAGAAGTGATTGGGTTGATATAAATGAAGCAATTGAATGGTATAAACTTCAAGCATAAAGTAGGATAAAGATATGGCACTAATTAAAAAGGGATACCAAGCACATAAATTTGCTGTAGTGGAGAGTCCACATGCAGGAAGTACTATGATCTATCTGTATCAACAACCCCATGATAAAAACACGCTTGCTCCTATAATGGCTGAAGAAGCAGTATTACAACAGACCCACAGTTATCCACAAATGGCGTTTGGTGTAACAGGTTGGCATGTGGATGCTTATGGCCTTAGTGGTTTAAATGTAGTAAATAATAATGAATCTTCAATAAGTACTTCTACTTTCAGGGCTGGTGGAGGTTTTACAATATTCCTTCCAAAAATGACAGCAGGAACTAATTATGGCGCAGTCGTAGGTGGGCATAATGACTCTTATTGGTCAAATGTGGACCCTTGCCCATTTATGAGTATGGATGAAACTGTTGAAAATGCTAGAATGCGTAGAATAGTTGATGGTAGTGATGAATTAGTGGTAATGTTAGGAAATGAGGGCTGGAATTCAAACTATCATTGTAATGTTAGTTGGTATAATAAAGGTTCTAATTACAATTTAAATGATTCACCACCTTCAAATGATTATTACTTTGTCAATCACAGCAGTAGTTATATTCCGATTCCTTATATGTCAACTGTAAAAGTCGGAAATTATGTTTCTGGAATATACGGTTATTATCGCTACTCTTATGCATATCAATATGTCCAGATTGGAAGAACCTTGTTTTCTGATCATCATTACGCTAATCAAGAAATGATTACAGCATCACGTAGGAATTATTATACTTTACAATATATAGGTAATGCAAGTGATGGAAATCCGCTATACTTATATAATTTAAGCACAGATGATCATCAACAATATATTACAAAACATAATGTTGCTTCAAATACTATAACTGACTTGCATACTTTTACTGCTGCACCTGGTGCAACAGGAACAAGTGCGGGTGGAACAAGAGCAACAACTGCATTTGAGACAATTTCAAAAATGGCAAGTCATGTATTTGATGATCCAGCAAGTTCGGGAAATAAAGCATTTTATGTACCATATTTTGATACTAGTATGAATTATCATCCTTTTTGTTTTAAATGGAATACTTCATCTGATACTTTTACCAGAGATCAATGTTCAACTATTACTGGAACTTTAAGTAGTGGAATGTTAAATAATATGGATGGCACTGCGGCTTATAGAGCCAGGCTTAAAGGAATTGCAATAAATGAAACCTTTGTTAATAGCGGAAATAGGTATTTAACGGTATTTCCTTTACAAGGCCAAAAAGACGTAACTACTAGTGATGCGACTAAAAGAACATTTGTAACTTATGCTGTAAGTGGTTCCGACGCTACAGCATTAACATATCATAGTAACGTAATATCATCTACTCAAATATACCAAATTATATGGTTAAATGATACTAGAACTAAATTAGGAACTTTTAGTGAAAATGCATTTAAAATTTATGCTTGGGATAATACTAATGGATGGGTGCTAACTGCTACAGTTAATGAATCATTTAATGCGGTGGGAAGAGATTCAACAGATAGAATTTGGGCTGTTGGTGCAGATCAAGATGATGTTCCAGTTAATATTCATTTACTATCTAATGCAACTCCAGTGAGAGTGACAGTAACACCTGCTTCTAGTAGTTATAACTATTCTGGTTCAGATATAAATTCTACTGTTGGAATTAGTGCATATGATATGGATGGTGCTAGAATGGCAGTAAGTGTTAATCTAACTATTCAAGGAAGTACAATGACTTTCAGTGGCGGTGGGGCAACAGCAACGGTAACTACTAGCACATCAGCTGATGTGAACCAAGCAATTGTTATAACTGGATCTGGTACAAGTGATATATTAACAAACGTGCAACTGTCATAGGTAATTGTAATGTCATCTATTGTTAATCAACTCACTAGAATAAGCGTAAGTCAAAAACCAGATATTAAAGCATTTAGTGATAGGTTTAATATTAAAGTTAATGATACAAATTCTAGTTGGGCATATTCTGCGAATAATACGATATTACAAATAAACGGTGATAGTCATACAATTAATAGTGCTGGTGGTAGTAATGTAAATAATGTTAGTCTTAATACAACATTTGTTTCTCGCGATTCTGATTTTTTCTCAGACTCTGCTGGAAAATATACTCCTGATTTAATAGGACATAATATAATTAAAGTGAGTTCTATATTTCCATCATCAGTAATTTCTGAAGGTGGTGGCCCGGATCAAAGTTGGTATTAAATATTTTTTGTAGTTTAAAACTATATAAATAGTACAAAGACTATTTAAATAGGATGTCAATATGGCTATAGTAACCACACGAACTGAATTAGAGGAATATTGTTTACGTAAATTAGGGGCTCCTGTAATTGATATTAATGTTGCTGATGAGCAAATTGATGATAGAATCGATGAAGCTCTTGAAGTATATCAAGAATATCATTCTGATGCTACTGTTAAAACATACTTTAAACATTTAGTTACTGCAGCTGATGTTACAAATAAATATATTCCAGTTCCAGATAATATTATTTTTGTAACTCATTTATTCCCATTAAGACCAGGAAGTTCTAGTTCAGCGGGTATGTTTGATATTAAATATCAAATGATGCTAAATGATATGATTAATATGAATAATTTTTCAGGTGGGCTAAACTACTATACTCAGATGCAGCAATATTTAGAACTATTAAATATGGCATTATCTGGAACTCCTCAAGTTGCTTATCAACGAAGACAGAATAGATTACATATTTTTGGTGATTTTGGAACAGGAGATATTATAGCTGGAAGTTATCTTGTAGCTGAAGCTTATGCTTTAGTCGATCCGTCAAGTACATCTGGAACAAAATCTATTTTTAATGATCTTTGGTTAAAGGCTTATGCAACTGCTCTTATTAAAAAGCAGTGGGGTTCTAACCTTATGAAGTTTGAAGGTATGACTCTTCCGGGTGGAGTGATGTTAAACGGGAGACAGATATATGATGATGCTACTGTTGAGATACAAGCATTAGATGAAAAACTTAGGCTAGAATATGAGTTACCGATTGACTTTTGTATAGGATAATCCATGGCAAAGAATCATTTTTTTGCTGATAAGCCGGCAAATGAGCAAAATTTATATGAAGATATTATCATAGAATCTTTAAAGATCTATGGTCAAGATGTTTATTACATGCCGCGTGAAATCGTCAATGAAGATAAAATTTTTGGTGAAGATGTTCCATCTAAATTTTCAACCGCTTATAAAATTGAAATGTATATTGAGAATCAACAGGGATTTGATGGAGAAGGAGACCTCTTTACAAAGTTCGGCGTTGAGATTAGAGATGCTGCAACATTTGTAGTTTCTAGAAGACGCTGGCGGCACACTATTCAGCAAAATAATAATACTATTAGTTCTGTACGCCCTCGAGAGGGTGATGTACTATATCTCCCTTTATCTAATTCAATGTTTGAGATTATGCATGTTGAACACGAAATGCCATTTTATCAATTGAACAATGTTCCAACATATAATTTGCGGTGTGAGTTGTTTGTATATAGTGATGAAGATCTTGATACTGGAATAGAAATAATTGATGGTATTGAAAATGATGCAGCAAATGTAACGATTGTTCTTGATTCCGCAAGAGACCAAAATGGTGTACTAAAATCAGATACTCTATCCGATGAGGGTGGCGTTGATTTTTGGGTTGGTGAAACTGTGTATCAAATTGATTCGTCACTTAGATCTATTACTGGAAAACATCCTAGAATATTGGGTGAAGTTATTGAATATAGACCCGATATTAAAACACTAACACTCGGCCATATTAGTGTGGATAGTGCACTTGATTCTACCGGCACTGGCGTGACTGGATTAATTGGATTTACTGTTGGTAAGAAAATTATAAATGATAGGGTGAGTGATCAACATATATTCCCATTCAATGCATTCTACGGAAGAAACGTAGATTCAAATGCGTTCTTATATGCTAGAGTTAGAACTATTTTATCAATTGACGATGATACTGGGTATATTTCAAGTCAAAACGATACGTTTGATGCTAATAACCAAACTGGTACTCTTGTGGACTTTTTAGACTTCTCCGAAGGTAATCCGTTTGGCGATGCGGAGGACAATTAATGTTTCAATATTTTTATCACGAAAGAATTAGAAAAGCTGTAGCAACGTTCGGTACAATATTTAATGATATCCATGTTCAAAGAACTAATAAAAATGGCGCTATCATTGATCAAGTAAAAGTTCCATTGGCTTACGCTCCTAGAGCAAAATATTTAGAAAGAATTAGAGAAAATCCAACTCTTACTGAGGATACAAAGGTTGCGTTAAAGCTTCCTAGAATGTCATTTGAAATTACTTCGTTAGCATATGATGTAGAAAGAGTTTTGCCAAAAAATAATCATTATAATAAAGTACATGGGTCAAGTATTACTGAAGCAAATAAAATATATTCCCCAGCGCCTTATTCAATATTTTTCCAGTTAAACGTTTATGCTAAGTTACAGGATGATGCTCTACAGATTGTAGAGCAAATAGTTCCGTATTTTAATCCACAATATACTTTAACAATAAAACCATTTAATAATTTAAGTGACGTAAAAGAAGATGTACCAATTACTTTGCAGTCAATAGCGTTTACTGACGATTTTGAAGGATCTTTAGAACAAAGACGCACAATTATATACACCTTAGATTTTGGAATGAAAATTAATTTTCATGGACCATTTAGACAAACTAAGATTATTAATAAAGCTATTACTAATATGCATATAGATAAAACTTCGTTGACCTCTACCGGAGCTGATTCTGATGGATTATACACAAGAGCTACTATCGTACCAAAACCTTTAAATGCGTCACCATTTAGTGATTTTGGATTTACAACTAATATGGAATATTTTGGCGACTCGTCACAATAATTTTAAAGGAAAATAAAATGTTAACATTTAAAGCATATACTACGGCATTAGATGAAGGTAAAGTAGCTAATTTTGCCGGAAGAGCAGCAACAACAGCTGGTGGTTCATATGCGGGTGGTGTAGCCGGATCCTATGTTGGCGGTAAAATCGGCGGGCATTTAGCTAGATCTATGAGTCCAACTAGATATATTATGACTAAAGAATTTGATCCTGCATATAAGGCTGGAAAAGCAGTAGGTTCAACTTTAGGCGGATATGTTGGTAATGCAGTAGGCGGACTAGCCGGCGATAAATTAGCAAAAAAAGTTATTCACCATAAAAAGAAACATATGAAAAAAGAAGATATTAATATGAGTACTGAATCATTTGGAGTTGGAGGTGTTTCAATGATGTCTCCATATGGGCCAAACCATAAACCTGGAGAAGAAACTCCAAAGCCAAGAAAATCAAAAGATATGGTTATACTGTCACCTCAGGCAAAAGCTGCAATGGCAGCACAACAAAGAGCCGCAACGTCAAGTCCTCAAGCTATGGCAAAAAGGATTGGGAAAAGATAATGTCCGATTGGAAAAAGTCAGACAATTTACCGGATGATGACTTTGATTATTCTCGTAGAACTTATTACGATTTAATCGAAAAAGGTAATGCTGCACTTGAAGATATGATTGAAGTAGCTAGAGCTTTAGAACACCCTCGAGCTTTTGAAGTTGTGTCTGGTATGATTAAAAATGTTTCAGATGTAAACGATAGACTTATGGATTTACATAAGAAAAAGAAAGAATTTGAAAAGAAAGATGTTTTGCAGGTGACAGCTCCTGAGGGAACCACAAATAATTTATTTGTAGGATCTACAGTAGATTTGCAAAGAATGTTACAAGATATGAATAACTCTGTTAAGAATGATAACGTAATTGATATTACAGATAGATTAGATGATGGAAAAGAATGATTCTTATTTAGGCAACCCAAGTGTTAAACGTGATGGTGTTGTTACTAATTGGACAAATGATGAAGTTAAAGAATATGCTAAATGCATGCAAGATCCTGCATATTTTGCGAGAACATATTGTAAAGTAATTCACCTTGATAAAGGTTTAGTTCCATTTGATCTATACCCGTATCAAGAAAAAATGTTTAATCATTTTAATACAAATAGATTTAATATTGTTTTAGCATGCCGGCAATCTGGTAAATCTATTTCATCAGTGGCATATCTACTTTGGTTTGCACTTTTTAATAGCGAAAAAGTTATTGCCGTTATGGCAAACAAAGGTGCTACCGCTCGTGAGATGCTTGGAAGAGTTACACTCATGCTAGAAAACTTACCATTCTTTTTACAGCCTGGATGCAAAGCTCTTAATAAAGGATCTATTGAATTTAGTAATAATTCAAGGATTGTTGCTGCTGCGACATCGGGATCATCTATTCGTGGTATGTCTGTTAACCTACTCTATCTCGATGAGTTTGCATTTGTTGAACGAGCAGCAGAGTTTTATACATCAACTTATCCAGTTGTATCATCTGGTAAAGATACAAAAGTTATTATTACATCTACAGCAAACGGTTTAGGTAATGTTTTTCATAAATTATGGGAAGGTGCAATACAAGAAACAAATGAATTTATTCCATTTAGAGTTGACTGGTGGGACGTTCCAGGAAGAGACGAAGAATGGAAAAAAGCTACAGTAGCTAATACTTCGCCTGTACAATTTGATCAAGAGTTTGGAAACACATTCTTTGGTACTGGTGATACTCTTATTAATGCTAATACTCTGCTTGAATTAAGAAGACACGCCCCGCTAAGAATTTCTAAAGATGAAGTAAAAGTTTATAATGATCCAATTAAAGATCACAATTACGTGATGTTAGTTGATGTTGCTAAAGGAAGAGGACAGGACTATAGTACTTTTAGTGTAATCGATATTAGCGCGGAGCCGTTTAAGCAGGTTGCTGTATATCGCAATAATCTTATCTCTCCCCTCCTCTTCCCTAATATTATATATAAGTATGCAAATTCCTATAATCAAGCGATGGTTGTAATAGAATCAAATGATGCTGGAATGGTTGTGTGTAATGGTTTATATCATGATTTAGAATATGAAAATATGTTTGTTGAATCATCTATTAAAGCAGATGCACTTGGTATTCTTATGACTCGTAAAGTAAAACGAATTGGATGTTCTTCATTTAAAGATTTACTAGAAAATAATAAACTTGAAATTGTAGATGAAGATACAATCATAGAAATTTCTACATTTACTGCAAGAGGCCAGTCGTATGAAGCATCAGATGGTAATCATGATGATATTGTTATGAATTTAGTTATGTTTGGATATTTTGCCGGTACTAGTGCATTTGGTGAATTAACTGATATTAGTATACGAGATCTTATGTTTCAACAGAGAATGAAAGAAATAGAAGATGATGTTTTGGATTGGGGATTCGTCGACGATGGATTAGGACCAGCTCCTATAACAACTCCAGCTGATACACCTTGGGCACTAGATCCGTTAGATCGAGGCATTCAAATTGAAGAATGGGGTAATAAGTGGTAGGCTTCTAAAATCAAATGTATATAAATATAACTAATTGAACATAACCGTATTATGAAACTTATAATTTCTATTAGATTGGAAAAGGAAACGACATGGCAATATACACACCATCAGAGTCTCCGGCAGTAGTTACAAGAGAAATTGACTTAACAAATGGCGTACCCAACGTACCTACTTCTACAGGTGTTATTGTGGGCGATTTTCGTTGGGGTCCATGTAACGAACCGATTCTCGTAAACAATGAAGGAACACTAGTAGCCACATTTGGAACACCAGATGACACAACTACAGTCGACTTTCATAGTGCCGCTTATTATTTGAGATACTCTAATGATCTTCTGGTCATAAGAGCTATGGACTCAGATACAGGCAAAAACGCGTTTGAAACTGGCGGGACTAGAACAGCACCAACAGTTGAAAATCAAGCAGAATTTGAAGCCACAGAGGGTGCTCTAGATTCTGATACTCATACATTTATAGCTAAATATCCGGGTGCCTTGGGCAATAGTATATCAATAGAAGTAGTTGGATCAAATCAAAATACTCCCGCTACTGTAGGATATCACTTAGATTTTGATGCTTGGGCATATAAAAATAATTTTGATACCGGACCAGGTACATCAGCGCATACCGCTAGTATTGGTGGTACAAATGATGAAGTTCATGTAATTGTTAAAGATACAACCGGAGAGCTTAGCGGAACTAAAAATACAGTTCTAGAAACATATCCATATGTTTCACAAGCTAAAGGTGCTCAAAATGCTGATGGAACTAATAACTATATTGTAGATGTTATTAATCAAAGATCACAGTATATTAAAATGATAAACTTTGCATCTGGATTTGGTACTGGTGCTGGTGCTGCAGCTACTTCAACATCAAATATGAAACTAGCAGCAAAGATTACAACTAACTTAACTGGTGGAGCTAACTCTGGTATTCCTGGAACTGATGACTGGATAAATGGATATAATACGGTTGAAGATACTGCTCAGTATTTAATCGATTTTCTTATCGCACCAAGTCTAAATAGTTCTACTGATCATACGACTTTAGTCAATCATTTAGTTACTATTGCTGGATCGACTAGAAAAGATTGTATGGTATTTGCATCTCCAAATAGATCTGCGGTTGTTAATAGCCCAGCAACAGCAAATGCTAATATTCTTACCGGAGTTGCTAACTTTACACGAAGTTCATATCTATCTGTAGATAACAACTTCTTGAAAGTATATGACAAATATAACGATAAATATATCTTTATTCCAGCGGCTTCATCTACTGCTGGCTTATGCGCAGCTACTGATAACAATTTTGCTCCTTGGGTGTCACCAGCCGGTACTCGAAGGGGTCAATATTTTGGCGTAACTGGACTAGCTTATTCACCAAACAAATCTCAAAGAGATCAGCTTTATAGAGCTGGTATTAACCCGGTTACTAATATACCAGGAAATGGGATTCTGTTATTTGGTGATAAAACACACTTAGACAGGCCATCAGCATTTGACAGAATTAATGTTCGTAGACTCTTCTTGGTTATCGAAAGAGCCATTGCAGAAGCTGCTAAAAATATTCTGTTCGAATTCAATGATGAATTTACGAGGGCAGAATTCGTAAATATTGTTGAACCACTTTTGAGAGATATAAAGGGTCGAAGAGGTATTACAGATTTTAGGCTAGTTGCCGACGAAACTAATAACACCCCATCGATTATTGATACAAATCAATTTGTAGCAAGTCTCTTTATTAAACCAGCACGGTCCATTAACTTCATCACTCTTAACTTCGTTGCAGTTCGCACGGGCGTTTCGTTTGAAGAAGTTGTTGGTCAGGCTACATAAGGGGATAGGAGAATAAAATGGCAATTTTAGGTGTAGACCAATTTAAAGCAAAATTAGCAGGTGGAGGCGCTCGCCCGAATCTGTTTAAAATCACTCTCGCTTATCCAAGAATCATGACTGGTGATGTTGAACTAACATCGTTTATGTGTAATGCCGGACAACTACCGGCATCAACCATGGCGACGGTTTTAATTCCGTACAGAGGTAGACAAACGTTTATGGCTGGTGACAGAACATTTGATCCTTGGAGCGTTAACGTAATCAACGATACTAACTTTGAAGTAAGACGTAGTATGGAAACTTGGATGAACTCCATGAATGCGCACCAGTCAAACACTGGTGTAACTTCTCCATTAGATTATACTGCTGATCTTACAGTAGATCAATTAGATAAGAATGAAACAATACTTTATACTTATAAATTTAGAGGTTGTTTCCCAACTAACGTTTCAGCTATTCAGCTTTCTTATGCAACTAATGATCAAATCGAAGAGTTTTCAGTTGATTTTAGGATTGATTACTGGGAGAGTTTCTCTGGCGGAGAAGCTAGTGGTGCAAAAGTTACTTCTTAATTGAGTAATAAATAGTACTAATTGAAAGGGTACAGGGGGGAATTGATCCCCCCTTACTATAGTTATTAAAGGATTAATTATGGCAGACAATAATAACACGATAAAGCTTTTTGGTTTTGAAATCAAAAGAGCTGGATCGAAAGATAAAGATGAAAAGCTTAAATCAGTTGTCACCGCAAAAGATGATGACGGTGCAGGTTACGTAACTGCGTCAGGGGCTGGACATTATGGTCAGTATGTTGATATTGATGGAACTGGAGCCAAAGATAATTATCAATTAATAATGAAATATCGTGGAGTTTCTGAGCATCCAGAATGTGATGCAGCTATTGAAGATATTGTTAATGAATCAATCGTTATTGACGATGAGACACCAGGTGTTAGTCTTGTATTAGATGATATTGAAGCTAGTGGGAAAATTAAAAACGAGATTACAGAAGAATTTTCTAATATTTTAAGAATGTTAAATTTTGCAGAAGATGGCCATGATATCTTCCGAAGATGGTATATTGATGGAAAAATTTATCATCACTTAGTGGTAGATCCAAGTAATGAAAAAGTCGGTATTCAAGATATTCGATTTATTGATGCTCCAAAAATGCGTAAAGTAAAAGAGATTAAGAAGAAAAAAGATCAGCTAACAAATGCTGATATTATTGAAAATGTAAAAGAATATTATGTATATCAAGAAGCTCCTGGAGGACAGCATAAACAGGCAGTAAAATTTACTGAAGATTCTATTAGTTATCTTACTTCAGGATTACTTGATCATCAAAGAAAGAAGGTTCTTTCGCATTTACAAAAGGCTATTAAGCCAGTTAATCAATTAAGAATGATGGAAGACTCGCTTGTCATTTATAGACTAGCTCGAGCACCGGAGAGAAGAATTTTTTATATTGATGTTGGCAACCTTCCGAAGGGTAAAGCCGAAGAATACATGAAAAATATTATGGCTAAATATCGTAATAAACTAGTATACGATGCTAATACAGGTGACTTACGAGATGATCGTAAACATATGTCAATGCTTGAGGATTTTTGGTTACCACGCCGAGAAGGTAATAGAAGTACTGAGATTTCAAGTCTTCCAGGTGGCGATAACCTAGGACAGATTGATGACATCATTTACTTTCAAAAACGTTTATATAAGTCTCTTAATGTTCCAATCGCACGGTTAGAACAAGAAAGTCAGTTTTCATTAGGACGATCAACTGAAATCAGTAGAGACGAAGTAAAATTTCAAAAGTTTATTGATAGACTTCGCAATAGGTTTTCTCAATTGTTTCTTCGAATTCTTGCTAAACAGCTTGTACTTAAGAAAGTTATAACTGAAGCTGATTGGTCTAAGTGGGAAAGAGATATTAAAATTGATTATAATAAAGATAATCATTTTGCCGAATTAAAAGAGACAGAAATTCTAAAAGAAAGACTTGGTACACTTGACATGGTTAACCCATATGTTGGAGACTATTTCACTAAAGATTGGATTATGAAAAAAGTTCTTAAATTAAGTGAAGAAGAAATGAAAGACTTAGAGGACGAAGTAGAAAAAGAAAACGAAGAAAATGCAAATCAAATGGCTCAACAGCAGCCAGAGATGGATCCTAACCAGCAGATGCCACAAGAAGATCCAAATCAAATGGCTCAACAGCAGCCACAGGCACCGCCTCAAGGTCAAAATGTAGTTGCTGCGCGTAAACAATCTAAATAAAATGATAACTCAAAGATTAAAAAGTATAAATATAACTAAAGCAATTGGAGAATAACATGGATCCCGAACTTGAAATTGATGATGAAATTGAAACTACAGCAGAAGAAGATATGGATATTGATGAAACAGAAGAAGAACAAAATCCAATATTAGATATGGTAAATGCTATTGGTGAAGAGGATTATAGTTCGGCTGCAGATATATTTTCTTCATCATTAAATGATAGATTAAATGATGCAATTGAGCAATCTAGAGTTAATATAGCTTCAAGTATGTATGGGAACGAACAGGAAACAGTAGATGCAGACATTTAAAGATCTAAAAGGTAAACTTTTACTTGGATCTACAATTGTTAAAAAAGTAAAGATTGACCGCAAAAATGTAGTCATTCATAAACTTGCACATAATAAATTTAAAACAATGATTGACGGCGATGAATTAGACACATATCCAAATGAAAAAGAAGCTATGGCAATGGCTAAAGAATTCATTAAGCAGTATAAAGGAAGATAATATGACAATGGTTACACTCATGGGTTCAGAAGTAAATGCGGCTATTACGCATGGAGCTGCAACCAATCTTTCCAGCGCAAAATGTGTAAGGGTATTCAATAGCCATACTGCTAGTCTTTTAGTAACACGTTGTACAGCAGCGGGTGTTACTATTGGAACTGCTACTATTGGACCAAAAGAAGTAATTTACTTATATAAAAATTCTGACGAGAAAATATTCGCGGCAGCAACAACAGTTAAATTAGTGCCAGTTGGATATCTTGGAGGATAAAAATGAAATTAATTGCAGAATACCAAGATCAAGAAATATCTTATATGACAGAAGCTACCGAAGCCGGTGGAAAAAATCATGTGATTAAAGGTATTTTTGCGCAAGCTGAAAGCAAGAACCGTAATGGTAGGATTTATCCAAGACCGGTTATGGAAAAAGCAGTAGCAAAGTATAATAAGGAACAAATAATTCCTAAGAGAGCAGTCGGTGAATTGAACCATCCAGATGGTCCCACTGTAAACTTAGACAAAGTATCCCATCGCATTACCGAACTAAATTGGGACGGTAATAACGTGATGGGTAAGGCACTTATATTAGACACTCCGATGGGGCAGATCGTTAAAGGTTTACTCGATGGTGGCGTTCAACTAGGTGTATCAACTCGTGGTATGGGAAGTCTAGAGAATCGTAATGGAACCAACTATGTAAAAGATGATTTTATGTTAGCAACGGTTGACATTGTTCAAGATCCATCCGCCCCAGAAGCTTTTGTTAATGGCATTATGGAGGGGGTCGATTGGGTATGGAACAATGGTGTGATAGAAGCTCAAGACATTGAAAAGATTGAGACTGAAATTAAGAAAGCTCCACGATCGGGATTGTATGAAGTACAAACTCGTGAGTTTAAGAATTTCCTCTCGTTGCTTAAATAATAGAGGAGTCAAAACATGACTGATCAAAATTACGAACAGGATGTCGACCTCGATGAAGCAACGGAAGTTGTGGACGAGGCTAAGGCACCAACTACAAAAGGTAAGGCACCAGAGCCTGATCATACCGAAAACGATGGTATGAAAAAGACTAAACCTGATGTCGAAACTAAAAAAGGCGCAGGCGGAACTAAAGCTAAACAAGCAAAAGTTGGCGATACTTCCGGTCAAGACCCGATGCAAAAACTGAATGCTAGTTACGGAAACAAAATGGAAAATATGACTAAGTTGGCAGCTTTGCCGGCCGATGTTATTAATACATTGTATCAAGAAGCATTTGGCGCTGACTTGGATCTAGATGAGTCCGATGAAGAATTGGTAGAGTATAACTTTGATGACGATCTGGAAGCTTTGGTTGAATCCGAAGCAACTCTTTCAGACGACTTTAAAGGTAAAGCTTCTACAATTTTTGAAGCTGCTGTTAATTCCAAAATTATGGAAAAAGCTGCAGATATGGAACTTGTCACTGCAACCCTTATCGCCGAAAAAGTTGAAGAGCTAGAAGAGCAATATACCTCCGAAATCTCTGAAGCTGTCACAGAAGCACGTGAAGAGCTTGTCGAAAAAGTCGATAGTTACTTAAATTACGTTGTTGAAACATGGATGGAAGAAAATAGACTGGCGGTTGAAACCGGTCTTAGAACTGAAATCGCTGAGACATTTATGAGCAGTTTGAAAGATCTGTTCACCGAGTCTTATATTGAAGTTCCAGAGTCCAAAGTTGATCTTGTCGATGATCTTGCCGAGCAAGTTGTTGCTCTGGAAGAAAAACTCAATAAAGAAACAGCTACTATCATTGAAATGAGAGCTGGCATGCAGCAAATGGAACGTCAGGCGATTATCGCTAATGCGTCTTATGGTCTTGCCGGAACTCAAGCCGATAAACTAACCAAACTTGCAGAATCGATTGATTTCGAATCAGCTGAAGCATTTGCAAATAAAGTAGATACGCTAGTCGAATCTTACTTTTCAGAAACCACTCCAGTAGAAGCTCCTATGGCTGCTACAATGACTTCTATTACTGAAGAAGTTCACAGTGAAGATGGTGATGATCTTGTAGAAGCTACAACTGGTCGTATGGAACAATATCTGACTGCAATCAGATCAAATAACTAAGGAGACAAAAGATGTCTAACGCATACAAATCGCTTACTGAAAAGTGGGCACCGGTTCTGAACGAAGAATCAGCCGGTACAATTCATGATCAATATAGAAAGTCGGTAACGGCTGTTGTTCTTGAAAACCAAGAAAAAGCTCTTCAAGAAGCCCGTGCTGCTCAGGCAGGTTACTTGACAGAAGATGCACCTGGTGGTGCAAATACTGGTTCGATCGATAAATGGGATCCAATCCTTATTTCGCTCGTACGTCGTGCAATGCCTAACATGATGGCATATGACGTCTGTGGTGTTCAGCCAATGACTGGTCCAACTGGCCTGATCTTTGCGATGAAATCACGTTTCAATGGTGGTAAAACAACTAACGACGAAGCACTGTTTAACGAAGCAAATAGCGCGTTCTCTGGTGATTCTGCTGCAGCAAATGCTCAAACCGGTGATACTTCTGGTTTAGGTTCAGTAGGCGCAGGCGGAGCTGTTGACTCAGCTGGTACTGCAGCTCAACATGGTATCGGTATGGATACAGCAAACGGTGAAGGTCTTGGTACTACTGGTACTGGTCCAAACTCCGCATTCGCTGAAATGGGTTTCACTATTGAGAAATCAACCGTGTCAGCCAAAACACGTGCATTGAAAGCAGAATATTCGCTTGAACTCGCACAGGATCTGAAAGCAATCCACGGTCTGGACGCTGAAAGCGAACTAGCTAACATTCTTTCGACTGAAATCCTTGCTGAAATCAACCGGGAAGTAATTCGTACCATTAACGCTCAAGCGAAAACTGGTGCTTCTACATCTCAAACAGCTCTTAATGGTATTTTTGATCTGAAAAATGATGCTGATGGTCGTTGGAGTGTTGAGAAGTTTAAAGGTCTCATGGTTCAAGTCGAGCGTGAAGCAAACCAAATTGCAAAAGATACTCGTAGAGGTCGTGGTAACTTCATCATTACTTCTTCTGATGTTGCTTCCTGCTTGTCTGCTACTGGAATGTTGGACTATGCTCCAGCTCTGAAAGATAGCCTGACAGTTGATGATACTGGTAATACTTTTGCTGGTGTTCTTAATGGTCGTACCAAAGTATACATCGATCCGTATGCAACTGTAGACTATATTAACGTTGGATACAAAGGTACCAATGCTTATGATGCAGGTCTCTTCTATTGCCCATACGTACCGCTGACCATGGTCCGTGCCGTAGGTGAGAATGACTTCCAGCCACGTATCGGGTTCAAAACTCGTTATGGTATGGTGTCAAACCCATTTGTTGGAAACAATCCAGCAAACGGTCTTGCTACTTCAAGAACTAACCAGTACTACAGAATCTTCCGCGTAGACAATATCCTCGACACATAAGAAAAAAGAGAGGAACCAACCTCTCTCTAAGAATAACTAACAAGGGCGCTTTCGGGCGCCCTTTATTTTTTTTATTATAAACCGCATTTAACTGTGTACATTGCTTTAGAACTGTGTTATAAAGAATATAACAAAAGGAGAATATCATGACTAAGTTCAACAAAAAAGACTTTACATACCATGGCGGCTATTTGCACTACACTGGCGACTATGAGGGTCGTCCCGTTTGGCCATCAGTTACAAAAAATGGTGTAAATGTTTATCCTAGTCTTGTTGGTAAAGGAAAAGACCTTTTTATAGCTCGTTTCAAGTATGGTGGTCCTTTCACTAAAGCAAAGTTTATGAAAGAATTGATGAAATCTTTCACAGTTGAAGAATATGTTACAGAGCAGAATAAAGAGGGTCTTAATAGTTCTCCCTTGCAGATACTAAAAAATAAAAATGAAGATTGGTACAACACAATAATTCAAACCTGGAAAATGAAAAGGATATAATTATGTGGGAACTCAGAGGACAATTCAGCGTTAGGCAATTCGATGAAACTACAGGAAAACCTAGAACTGAAGGTCCTCTTGAGTGGTCTGCAATAACAGTTAACACTCAAGAAGAAGCGGAAGAGTGGTGGAAATGTAGAACTAGTACTGATTGCAAAGTAAATAGAGTTAGTACTATGTTTGATCCAAATGGTAATGTTGTTAAAGTAGCATTTAACTAATAAGATTAATATTTTACTAATATAATAAAGGGTCCTTTTTAGGATCCTTTTTTTTATATAAATACTAGTAACAGGGAGTTTAACATGGCAAAATTAACATCTAATATAAATTATCTCCAGAGTACACAGTTTAAAGTTATAATTGATAGAAAGCAGTTTGCAAATCTAGAATTTTTTGCTCAAAGCTTTTCACATCCTGGAGTTACTCTAACTTCTGCACCAATGGCTTATAAACGAATTGCATCTGTCGGATTACCAGGTGATACGTTGACTATAGATGAGTTACAATTGCAAATTATTGTAGATGAAAATATGCAATCGTATATTGAAATGTATAACTGGGCGGAACTACTTACTCAGGAGAGAACTAATCTTGGTCCTGATGTAGTGCCTATACCAAAAGTAAGTCACGAGGCTGATATAAGTATTTTACTTATGACAAACTCAAATAAACTTGTCAAAACAATCAGATATATAGATTGTGTACCGACAGGACTTGGTAATTTAAATTTTGCTTCATCTACAAATGAACCGCAAATGGTTACGTTTAATGCTTCGTTTAGATCGGAGTATTTTATTATAACTTAACGTATATATATTTTTTATATTATGGAGAAATGATTTGTTAACACTTGAAAATATACTTGAACAATGGAAAAATGACAGTGAAATTGACGAGCATAATTTAGATAGGAGCTCAATCGATATTGTCAAGCTTCATGCAAAATATCTAGAAATGCTTTCTATCACAAAACTTAAGTTGAAAAAAACTGAGTTAAATCAAAAAATCTTACTGAAAGACAAGTGGCTTTACTACAATGGGAAGCTAACTGAAGACGAGCTAATTGAAAAAGGGTGGGAATACGATCCTTTTCGCGGTATGAAAATCATGAAAGGTGATATGAATAAGTACTATGATTCTGATATAGATATACAACAGAGTGAAGAAAAGGTAACATACTATAAAACTATAGTTGAGACTTTATCTGAAATAGTTGATACACTTCGATGGAGACATCAAACAATTAGTAATATTATAAAATGGAAGCAGTTTCAAGCCGGTGGATAGAATAATAATACAGAAGAAAAACGAAGCATTTCTATTACTAGGATGTGATAGTGGCATAGCAATGGAATTAAGTGATTTCTTTTCATTCTTTGTTCCAGGCTATAAGTATATGCCGCTCTATCGTAATAAAGTATGGGATGGCAAAGTTAGATTGTTTAATCCAGCAAACTACGAGCTACCGGTAGGTTTGTTATCGTATGTAAAAGAGTTTGCAGAAAAAAGAAATTATGATGTAGAATATGAAGACGGGCCGTACGGAGCTCCAGAATCGTTTAACAAAGTTGATGCGCGAGATATTATGGATTTTATAAAATCACTTAATATCCATAGTAAAGGCACGCCAATTGAAGTAAGAGATTATCAGTTTAATGCTATATGTGAAGGTATTCGAAAGAAAAGAACTATCATGTTATCTCCCACGGGCTCGGGAAAGTCTTTAATAATTTATATTTTAATGCGATGGTATATGGCTAATCATGATGATAAAGTCCTTGTAATTGTACCTACTACTTCTTTAGTCCAACAGATGATGTCTGACTTTGGTGATTATTCATCTAATGATGATGAATTTTCAAGTGAACATGATTGTCATGCGATATTCTCAGGACAAGCTAAAATGAATATATCTGAGAATGTTTTTATTAGTACTTGGCAATCAATATATAAGTTACCTCCGACATGGTTTGGTCAATTTGGAATTATATTTGGTGATGAGGTTCATGGATTTAAATCAAAGTCGTTATCAAATATCATGAATAAGTCAAAAAATACTGCATATCGATTTGGAACTACCGGTACATTGGATGGAACTCAGACACACAAATTAGTATTAGAAGGCTTATTTGGCAAAGTGATGAAAGTCACTACTACTAAAGAATTACAGGAAAAGGATACGTTAGCTGCTCTTGATATTTTTATTTTAAGATTGGAGCATGGTGATGATGTAAGACAATTAATAAGTGGAAGCACATACCAACAAGAAATAAATTTTATAATAGGAAATGAAAAAAGAAATCAGTTTATAAGAAATCTGGCTGTTGATCAAAAGGGCAATTCCCTTGTATTATTCCAATATGTTGAAAAACATGGTAAGATATTATATGATTTAATTAAGTCTAAGGCAGATATAAATAGAAAAGTATTCTTTGTTAGTGGTGCAACAGAAGCTACTGATAGAGAAGCTATTAGAAAAATAACAGAGAATCAAAAAGATGCTATTATCGTGGCAAGTCTGGGAACTTTTAGTACAGGGATTAATATACGGAATTTACACAACATCATTTTTGCGAGTCCGTCAAAATCACAAATCAAAGTTTTACAAAGTATAGGAAGAGGTTTAAGAAAAAGTGATAATGGTGTAACAACCAAACTATATGATATATCTGATGATATTCAGCATAAGTCAAAGAAAAATTATACTTTGCTTCACTCTGAAGAAAGAATCAAAATTTATAGACGAGAGAGATTTAATTTTAAGATTTATAAAATAAAGGTTTAAGTCAATGGTCGAAGATAATATAAAACAGATTAAAATGGTAAATGGTGATGAATTATTATGCGAGGTTTTAGAAGAGCTTGATGAAGACCTGATTATAAGATATTGCCTTATTATCGATAGATTAAATCCGTCGACTATAGATGATATTAAAGAAGAAATGCACTCCTATTATACGCTAAGACCATGGATGACGTATATTGAACATCATGATGAAGTAGTAACTTTATCAAAATATCATTGTATGGCCTTCACTATGCCTCACTCTGATCTATTAAACCAGTATGGTTTAGCATTAAAAAAACTAATCGAACTTTCAGAAGAAGAAATTTTAGACAAAAAAATAAGTAATATTTTGGAAGCAACAGAAGAAAAAGAAGAAAACGTGGTATCAATTTTCGAGAAGTCAAAGAATAAACTTCATTAGGTACTATCCCCCCTGTTAAGAGGTACTCTCTTATTATACCACGGTTTGAGGTGGTTGTACACAGCTAATTTAGCTGCGTATCAATTATTATTTTGTGTACATCTCCTTGAAAATATGATATAATTGTTAATATAAAGTGGAGACAATACTATATGGCTAAGAAATCTAAAAATGTACATTATGTAAATAATGCAGAATTTTCACAATCAGTTGTCAAATATGTAGAAACAGTAGCAAAAGCAAAGGCTGAAAAAAGTGAACTTCCAATAGTTCCTGATGATATTGCTATATCTTTTTTAAAAATTGCTGAAAATCTTTCACATAAATCTAATTTTATTCGATACACTTATCGTGAAGAGATGGTTATGGACGCAGTTGAAAATTGTCTTAAAGCTGTAGAAAACTACAGAATTGATGCAGCAACACGATCTGGTAAACCAAATGCTTTCGCGTACTTCACTCAAATTATTTGGTTTGCTTTTCTTCGTAGAATTACGAAAGAGAAAAAGCAGCAAGAGATTAAAGAAAAATATATGCTCCAATCTGGTATTGAAGCTTTCATTACATCTTCAGAAGAAAAAGGATCAACACAAGTAGCTACACATTTTGTTGATACTTTAAAAGATAGGATTGATAAAGTAAAAGCATATGATACTGAAATAAAAACTTTTGCAAAATCAAATAAAATTCCAAAGAAAAGAGCTCGTAATGTTGATTCAGACTTACAGGATTTCTTAGAATGAGTAAGATACAAGAAAGGATTAAACTTCATATGGATGCTATCCAAGCTATTATGGAGTCACCTGGACAAGATCATTTGATAGAAGGCAAAACTGATCTACTAAATCAAATGGCTAAAGTTAGTTTATTTGCTGTGCATATGAACGACGAAGACAAAGATTATTATCAAGCAGTACAATGGACTCTTGAAGAAAAAGAAGATTGGGACGTTAAAAAATGAAAATAGCAGTCTTGAATGATACCCATTGTGGTATTAGAAATAGCTCAGACGTTTTTCTAGATAATGCTAACAAATTTTACAGTAATGTATTTTTCCCTTATTGTGAAAAGCATAACATAAAACAAATTCTTCATTTAGGTGATTATTACGATCATAGAAAATTTGTCAATTTTAAAGCACTAAATTCTAATAGAAAACATTTTCTAAATAAATTGCGTGACCTTGGTATGGCCATGGATATTATGCCTGGTAATCATGATACATTTTATAAAAATACTAATGATTTAAATTCTCTTAAAGAATTGCTTGGTCACTTTATGAATGAAATTCATATTATAATGAAGCCTACGGTCATGGAATATGGCACTATGAAAATAGCTCTTCTTCCATGGATTACTTCAGAAAATTATGATGAATCTATAAAATTTGTAAAAAATTGTAAAGCAGATTGGCTTGGAGGACATCTAGAACTATCTGGATTTAATCTTATGCAGGGCGTGATTAATCAACATGGCATGGATCATACGCTTTTTAACCGATTTGAAAAAGTATTATCTGGTCATTTTCATACTAAATCACAAAAAGACAACGTCATGTATCTTGGTTCGCAAATGGAATTCTTTTGGAATGATGCACATGACAAAAAATATTTTCACGTCATTGATACTGACACACGTGAAATAGAAGCTATTAGAAACCCATATACATTGTACGAGCGTATTATATACGATGATAGTGACTATAACTATTTGGATATGAATCTTGATCATTTAGATCATAAGTTTGTCAAAATAGTCGTAAAAAATAAAAAAGATCTATTTACATTTGATCGATTTGTTGATAGAATACAGAATAGGAAGATACATGAGCTAAAAATCGCTGAGAACTTTGACGAGTTTATTGGCGAAAACGTAGAAGACGAAAGCATTTCACTTGAAGATACTTCTACATTATTAGATAGCTATGTTGAATCTGTTGACACTGAACTAGATAAAGATCGGATAAAGGTTGATATGAGAAAACTTTTGACTGAAGCACAGGCACTTGAAATAGTATGATTATATTTAAAAACTTACGTTGGAAAAACTTCTTATCGACTGGTGATAAGTGGACAGAAATTAACTTAAATAAAATATCATCAACATTAATTGTTGGTCAGAATGGCTCTGGCAAATCAACTATGCTTGATGCCTTATCTTTTGCCTTATTTGGTAAGCCTCATCGTAACATTAATAAACCACAATTAGTTAATAGTATTAACAATCGTGATTGTATTGTTGAGGTAAATTTTACTATAGGAAAGTATGAATATAAGGTTATACGTGGAATTAAGCCACAAATCTTTGAAATCTGGAGGAATGATTCTTTATTAAATCAATCATCTCATGCAAAGGAATATCAAAAAATACTTGAGCAAAATCTTCTTAAATTGAACCATAAATCTTTTCATCAGATCGTTGTGTTAGGTAGCAGCTCGTTCATTCCATTCATGCAACTACCGGCTCAACATCGTAGAGATGTAATTGAAGACTTACTTGATATTAACATATTTTCAAAGATGAATATGCTTATTAAAGAAAAGAACAGTATTGTAAAAGAAAAACTAAAAGATCTTAATTATAACTTGGATATCGTAAAAAATAAAATAGAATCTCAAAAAAAATATATTAGAGACATAACTCAAATTAATACGGATGAGATCAATGATAAAGAAGAAAAAATTAAAGAAGTACAAGAGATCATCAAAGACCTACAATTATCTAATTCCGAACTTTCATCTTTTATTCAAGAGTATGCCGAAAAATGTTCCACGGCGCTCAAAACAGCAAATGATAAAAAACAGATCATTTTGTCAGATAAGGCTACAACATCATCTTCCATTAAAAACGTCGTTATCGCTTCGAAATTTTACAAAGAGAATGACACATGTCCTACCTGTACACAGACTATCGAACCGAATTTTAAGCAGGGGAAGGTTGATAGTCTCAAAACCGAAGCAATCGAGCTTAAGCAAACGATGGATACGTTACAGGAACAAGCCGAAGAGATAACAGAGAATTTAGATAAGTGGACAAAAGCACACGAAGAAATAAGAGAAAAACAATCAACATTGCATTCTAATAATAAAAACATTGAAATATATCAAGATCAAATTAGCGAATATAATAATGATATTTCTAGACTAACATCTAGAGAAGGTGATCTTTCCACTGCTAATTCCGATTTACTTGATATGCGTACTCAGCACGATCAATACATGGAATCACGTTTTGAATTAAATGAACAATATTCCTATAATAGTGTTATGAGTGAAATGCTTAAAGATACTGGGATTAAGACAAAGGTCATCAAACAATATATTCCTGTTATCAACAAACTGGTTAATCAGTATCTTCAGGTTCTAGATTTCTTTGTTCATTTTAATCTAGATGAAAGCTTTCAAGAAACTATTAGATCACGTCATCGTGACGCCTTTTCATATGATTCGTTTTCTGAAGGTGAGAAACAGCGTATTGATCTGGCATTATTGTTTACTTGGAGAATGATTGCTAAGATGAAGAACTCAGTTGCTACTAATCTTTTGATTCTTGATGAGACATTTGACAGCTCACTTGATCATGATGGTGTAGATAACCTGATGAAAATATTACATACCTTAGATGATGATACAAACGTGTTTGTTATCTCTCATAAGGGAGAGATCCTTGATGGAAAATTCAAAGAAAAACTTGAATTCTATAAAGACAAAAACTTTAGTAAAGTAAAATAAAGTTATTTACAAATACAATAAAATATGATATAATTAATATAATTGAAACATGGAGAATATATAATGGAACTAACTGAAAACACTTTACAAATCTTAAAGAACTTTTCAGCAATTAATTCTAATATTGTTATTAGGGAAGGCAATACGGTTCAAACTATTGCTGAAGCTAAAAATCTTTTGGCTAAAGCTGAAGTAACCGAACGCTTTCCTCAAGATTTTGGTGTGTATGATCTCAGTGAATTTTTAGGGGTTCTCGGTCTTGTAGATCAACCGCAGCTTGAGTTTAGTGATGAATATGTCACAATTGCTGATTCAACCGGTAGATCAAAGGTTAAGTATTTCTTTGCTGATCCAGATATGCTTACAACAGTATCAAAGGAAGTTAAATTTCCAGGCGCTGACATTAAGCTTACTCTAGATAATACTACACTAGGTCGTATTAAAAGGGCGGCAGCGGCGCTTGGTCATAACGAGCTTGTTATTACACCAGATGGCGATGGCACTGCTATGTTAACCGTAACTACTTCTAATAACTCGACATCAAATACTTATTCTATTAGCATACCAGTTGAGTCAACTGAGAGTATATATAAACTTGTATTTAATATTTCTAATATTAAAATTTTAGCCGGAGATTATGATGTTGAAATTTCATCAAAACTAATCTCTAAATTTACTAATTCAGCTAATTCTATGAATTACTGGATTGCACTTGAAAAAACGTCAACATACGGAGAATAATAATTATGGCTGACCATAAGAAATCTTACGACCTCATGAATCAAATCTCGCGATCTTCTATTGCGATTATCGATACCATTACACAGCGAGGCGGCTTTCGTGGAGAAGAACTTTCCACTATCGGTCAACTTCGAGACCAATGTGCTCAAGCAGTACAAGTGGTAGAATCTTGGAAGCAAGAAGAATCGGAAGCTGAATAATAACCTTTAAGGATAGACTATATAATGAATCTTGATAATGAATTTCTGTGGGTTGAAAAATATCGCCCACAAACGATTGAACAAACTATCCTACCTTCTGAATTAAAATCAACATTTTTAGAAATTGTCAAGACCGGTGAACTCCCAAATATGTTATTTACGGGGTCTGCCGGCCTAGGCAAAACTACTGTTGCAAAAGCATTATGTAATTCTCTTGACTTAGATTACATTTTAGTGAATGGTTCTGAAGAAGGTAACATTGATACCCTTCGTGGTAAAATAAAACAATTTGCTTCATCATTATCTTTACAGGGTGGCTACAAAGTAGTCATCCTTGATGAAGCTGATTACTTAAACGCTCAATCAACTCAACCGGCTTTAAGGGCTTTTATTGAAGAGTTTTCTAACAATTGTCGGTTTATCTTAACCTGTAATTTTAAAAATCGTATTATTGAACCACTTCATTCTCGATGTGGTGTATATGAATTTAATACTTCAAAGAAAGATCTAAGCGAATTGGCTAAAGATTTTTTTAGGCATACTCGTAATATTCTTGAACAAGAAAATATTACATATGATGCAAAAGATCTTGTTAATATAATTATGAAACATGCTCCAGATTGGAGGAGAGTCTTAAATGAACTTCAAAGACGATCAGTGGGTGGTAGTTTTAGTAGTAGTGGTTCTTCTAGTTCTTCTATCACTGAAATTGACTTACTCTTGAAATGTATTAAAGAAAAAGATTTTAAGAAAATGAGAAGCTGGGTTGTTAATAATATTGACACCGATGCTTCTGCTATTTTTCGTGGAATTTATGATCGCATGTATAATCATATGAAACCAAATTCTGTTCCGCAGGTTGTTCTTATTCTTGCGGACTATCAATATAAACAAGCTTTTGTCGCTGATCAAGAACTGAATGTGGTTGCTTGTATGACAGAGCTAATGGCTAACGTGGAGTTCCAATAATGGATAATGCTGTAGTATATGACTTTGAAACGTTATCTCAAGATGCGGTAAATGGTGTAGTAATTTCTTTTGCTATGTTATCATTTGACGAATCACGATTTATTACTAAGCCATATGAGTATGAAGAACTGTTAAAGAATTGTCACATGATTAAATTTAATGTTGATGAACAAGTCAAAGAATATGGTAGATCTGTTCAAAAGGATACTATTGAGTGGTGGAAGAATCAGCCTAAAGAAGCACAGTTGCAACTTAAACCGTCTGAAGATGATGTGTCAATTGTTGAGCTATATGATTTTTTTGTTGAGCATCAACCTAGCAATCTTAAAAAGCTATACACACGTGGTAATACTTTTGATCCTGTTTTCTTTGATTATATTATGAAAGATACTGATAATATTACACCATATCCATGGTGGATAGTCCGTGATACACGGTCGCTTATTGATGGTATGGCATGGGGTACAGATCTAAATAACAAGTTCATGCCGCCCACGGTCGGGGATAAATTTATTCATCATGATCCAAAGCACGATATTGCGGTTGATGTTATGAGAATTCAAACCGTGGCTCAATCACTATGAGTCCCTTTGATTATCTAAACAGTATAAACACATCAAAGAAAGACATTATGTCTGATGATCTTGATGAAAAAGACTATGCAGCCTTTGTAATTAATAGAACTCTATCATATTTTAATGATACCGTCTTGATGGCAAATGAAATGAATTTAAATGCTCATCTGGACAATAGACTTCAATATGATTTTTATCGACAAATCGTCAGACAGCGTAAACGATTTTCTAAATGGACAAAGGAAGATAAGTCAAAAGACATTGATGCTATTAAAGAATACTATGGATATTCAAAAGAAAAAGCTTACCAAGTACTCTCACTTATTAATAAAGAGCACCTTGATAAAATTCATTCAGCAATTAGTAAAGGTGGTAAAACCCGCTAAAAATTTAATTAGTATAAATATAGCTATCATGAGTACATTATCGTGAATAGAATATATTAGAAGTGAGTTGAAAAAATGAATGAAGAAGCTACTTTAGTAGACTGGTCTCCTGATTCAATGTTGGAGATTACTCTTAACGATCCAGATGATTTTCTAAAAGTTAGAGAAACTCTTACACGCATTGGCGTGGCATCCCGAAAAGAAAAAAAACTATTTCAATCTTGCCATATTTTACATAAGCAAGGTCGTTATTTTATTGTACATTTTAAGGAATTGTTTTTACTTGATGGTAAAAAATCCACATTAGAAGAAAGTGATGTTGCTAGACGAAATACTATTGCAACATTAATTTCTGATTGGGGTTTAATCACCATCGACAATTCTGAAAAAGCTAAACCAGTTGCTCCCTTAAGACAGATTAAAATTATATCTTTTAAGGATAAAGATCAGTGGGAGCTTTGTCCAAAGTATAATATTGGCCGAAAATAATATTTTTTTGATATAGCCTATTTACTTTTTTAAATAAAGTACTATATATACTATAGAGGCAATTCGTAGGAATTGTCCAAATACGGCGGGATGCAGAACAATCTGGTCCCAGAACATTCTTGCTTGGAAGAGGAGAACACCAAAATGACAGGCATACAAACACTATTTCCGCGATCATCTTTTGTAGGATTCGATCATCTGTTTAATGAAATGGAACACACCGTTCGTCACGCAGCTGATCATTATCCACCCCATAATATTATTAGAGCATCTGAGCACGAGTATCTTATTGAACTCGCAGTTGCTGGTTTTTCAAAAGATGAATTATCAATCGAAGTTAAAGATAGAACTTTAATGATAACAGGAGAACACGTAAGTAAAGGGAGAGACTTTATTCATCGTGGTATTAGTACCAAGAAGTTTAAACGTACTTTTCGATTGTCTGAACACGTTCAAGTAAACGGAGCAGATATTCAAGATGGCATACTTGCTGTAGAACTGAAGTATGAAATCCCAGAAGAAATGCGTCCTCGTAAAATCAAAATTGGTCAAACGAGGAAAACAAATGACACAAGTAATATTAACAGCACACAACTACTCAACGAAAGCAATTGAGCTAATTATTGAATCACTATCTTCATTTTGGAAGCATCTAAAATTTAGAAATGGAGTTAGAGAAACACGTAATGAACTTAAATCATTAAATGATAAAGAATTACGTGATATTGGTATCACAAGAGGTGATATTGAAGCAATTGCACGAGGTGACTGGGAATTTGTTCGAAGAGCAAACTATCGTTATTCCGAACCAGCATCCAATCCTAATTTAAAAGGATGGAGCTAATGGCAACAAGTATAGCATCTACTATATTTTCGCCATTGTCGGGATTTTGGTCTGCATTCGAACGCTTCAGCTTGGCGATGGGATATTCCAGGGCAGCGGCGGAACTCGCACGAATGGGATATTACGAGGAATCGAAAAAATGTATGATGGAAATGCAAAAATTGCGTAGCTAACAAAAAAGGGCAGAAATGCCCTTTTTAACTTTTTAACATAAAGGAACACACACATGACACAGAAAAACCCTTTTGAAATTAGAGCTGAAATGCTTCAAATGGCTAAAGACTATATGGATCAACAATATAAAATGAATATTCAACTTGCTACCGATATGTATGATCAAGGCCAAAAGAATATGACTGAATTGCAAGATGCGTACAAAATGTATTCAGTTGAAGATATGATGGCAAAGGCCAAAGAAATGTATTCTTTTGTCTCGAAGAAAGATTAAAGGTTTACATTACCTCTATATTATGTTATAATTACTCCAATGACGGAGGAATGTTTTGAATAATTTTTATACATCTATCAATCGCCATAAAGGTGAAATTTTGTATCGTGGTTATACTGCTAATGGTACTCGGATTGAAAAACGTGAAAAGTTCGGTCCAACATTTTTTTTACCATCAAAGGATCCATCTAAATACCGATCCCTTGATGGTAATTATTTAAACTCATATCAGTTTGATACAATGTATCAAGGTAAAGAATTTCTAGACACATACAAAGATATGGAAGGCGTGAAAGTCTACGGAACTAGGAATTACGTTCATCAATATATTACTGATAACTTTCCAACTGATATAGAATTTAATCAGAAACATATTAATATAGTTAATTTTGATATTGAAGTTGCATCAGATGATGGATTTCCTAGTCCGGATGTGGCATTACATCCAGTTATTTCAATAGCTTTAAAATCCAGTAAGTCATCTATATATCAAGTTTGGGGTTTAGACGAATACGATCCTGCTAAGACTGAACTAGATATGGCTGGCAATCATATCAAATATCATAAATGTAATACTGAAACTGAGTTATTAGTTTCGTTTATAAACTATTGGACTAAAAATTATCCAGACATCGTTACTGGATGGTATATCCGCCAATTTGATATTCCGTATTTAGTTAATAGAATCTGTAGACTTGCCGGAGAAATACCAGGTGAAGATGGCCAAATAAAATGTAAACCGGCTCGGAGACTTTCTCCGTGGAATAATGTCGGAACAGGTACATCTCGAGGTCAAAAAAGTGCGAAATATGGTTATGAGTTAGAAGGCATTCAAATTGCTGACTATATTGAATTATTTAAAAAGTTTGGTTATTCTTACGGACCTCAAGAGTCTTATAAGCTAGATCATATTGCTTATACCGTACTAGGTGAAAACAAATTATCATATGAAGAGCATGGCAATCTTCACAACTTATACAAAGCAGACCATCAAAAATTTATTGATTATAATATTAAGGATGTTCAGCTTGTTGACCGCATCGATAGTAAGATGGGTCTTATTAACTTAGTTTTAACTATGGCCTATAAAGGTGGTGTTAATGTAAGTGATACTTTTGGCACTACGGCTATATGGGAATCAATTATCTATCGCCGCCTTCTTAAAAATGGTGTGATACCACCAGTTGAACAGATTTCTCAATGTATGTACGGCTTAGTCGGTAATCCAGACAATCAAACCTATGACGCTAATGGTGCTAAACAAGCTCAGCGTACAATTGCAGGTGGTTATGTAAAGTCGCCTCGACCAGGCGCTTATGATTGGGTAGTGTCTTTTGATTTAAATTCACTGTATCCAAATATTATTGTACAATCTAATATATCGCCTGAGACTATTATTAAAGACAAAACATGGGATCATTTTACTCAAGGTGTTAATCATTATTTAAATAATGATGATATTCAGACCGATGATTATTCATTATGTGCTAGTGGCGTGCCATTCAGTAAAAAGAAGCAAGGTATTATTCCAGAGCTTATTGTTGAGTACTATGCAGAACGCAGTGTGATTAAACAAAAAATGTTGAAAGTAAAACAAGAATATGAAGAAACAAAAAACAAATCTCTAGAGTCTGAAATCAATCAACTTGAAAATAATCAGATGGCTATTAAAATCCTACTTAACTCATTATACGGTGCAATGGCAAATAAGTACTTTAAGTTCTTTGATAATGCTCTTGCAGAGAGCGTTACACTTACCGGTCAACTTTCTATTAAATGGGCTGAACGGGCTATTAACAATGAAATGAATAAGGTACTTAAAACTAAAGGAAAAGATTATGTTATTGCTATTGACACTGACTCAGTCTATATTAATTTTGGTCCTCTTGTTGCTCAACTGGCGCCAGCAGATCCTGTTAAAGCATTGGACAAAATTTGTAAGACACACTTCGAGCCAATGATTGCATCTGCTTATGATGAATTATTTCATAAGTTAAATGCGTACACTCCTCGCATGGAAATGGGTAGAGAAGTCATAGCAGATCGTGGTATCTGGACAGCAAAGAAAAGATATATTCTAAATGTGCACAATAATGAAGGTGTGCAATATGCTGAACCGAAACTTAAAATCATGGGTATTGAAGCTATCAAGTCTAGTACTCCTGAAGTCGTCCGTGATAAATTTAAAGAGATATTTAAGGTTATTATCAAAGGTAATGAATTAAGTACTCGTAAGTTTATAAATGATTTTAAACAAGAATTCAAATCGTTATCGGCAGAAAAAGTTTCGTTTCCGCGTGGTGTATCTGAACTTGACAAATGGAAAGATCGTCGAACTATCTATAAAAAAGGCACTCCCATACACGTTCGTGGAGCCTTATTATATAATAATCAAATTAAAGAAAAGTCTCTTGATAAAAAACATGATATGATTCAAAAAGGTGAAAAGATTAAATTTACTTATCTTAAAGTTCCGAATCCTATTAGGGAAAACGTCATTTCGTTTCCAGATTATTTGCCAGATTCGCTGCATCTAAACAAATATATAGATTATGACAAACAGTTTGAGAAAACATTCATCGAGCCACTTGAACCGATATTAGATGCAGTTGGGTGGTCAGTAAATGAGCAAGCAACATTAGAGGATTTCTTTGGATGACAAATATTAATATTAAAACAAATCCAACAGGCCGAAGCCCTGAAAACAAATATTTCTTTGGAGAAAAAACAAAGTGTTTAGATAAGACTCGACCAAAGTATTATAAAGTTGGAAAGATGGAAGACTTTCTTCAATTTGCAGATCTGATGATACCTAGGTTAATATCTCAATCGATTTATAAAAAACCACTATATCTTGAAACATGTAATATTAGATTTAAAATAAATACTAATGATGAAAGACATGAACAATTTGTTAAAAATATGTTTGATGTATTGCCTAATGGTTTTGATCCTAAAGTTTATCCACATAGCGCACATGATTCTGATTGGACAATTTGGCATAACACGGAATTGAAGGTTGATGAGCCAAAAATCTATGTAAATCTTGATACTAAAACTATGTTAATTGCTGGGACAACATTTCTAGGTGAAATCAAAAAAGGTATATTTGGTGTAGTTAGTTTTGAACTGCCGAGATATGATATTTTACCAATGCATTGTAGTGCTTTTACATATAATGATACGACTAACTTAATGTTTGGATTAAGCGGTACCGGTAAAACTACCCTTAGTAGCGACCCAGATTATAGATTAATTAGTGATGACGAAGTATCTTGGAATCACGATGGAATTGAAATGATCGAAACAGGCTGTTATGCAAAAAGCGAAGGGTTAACACCAGAGACACATAAAACTATATTTGATGCAGTAGAGAAAGCAAGAAATAGTGACTGTTTAGTTGTAGAAAATCCAGGTGTACCAAACGCAAGATTAAGTTATCCTATCACTTGTGTTGAAAACGCGTATCATGAACCCCAACAATTTAATCATCCAACTAATATCTTTTTTCTTACTATGGATGCAAAAGGCGTGTTTCCTCCGGTATCTAAAATTTCTGGTGAGACTGTACGACGTTTCTTTGAAACTGGATACACGAGCCAAATGCCTGGAACTGAACAGGGAGCAACAGAAATCAAGCCACTTTTTAGTCCTTGTTATGGTTCTCCCTTTATGCCAAGACCAATACATGTTTATAGTGATTTACTAATGCAAAAAATTCAGTCTAATGATTGTAACGTATATCTTATTAATACTGGTATGGATAAAGCTGGTCATAGATACTCATTAGACTTTACTAGAAATTGTGTCAAAGAAGCAATTAACCATGGCACCCGTGACGATAGTAAAAACGTGTTAAATATCTTAGAAAGCTTAATAAATGAATAAATATATCTTTACAAGTGAATCAGTAAGTGATGGCCACCCCGATAAGGTTGCTGATCAAATAAGCGATGCACTGGTCGATGCTGGATTATATAAAGGTGACGAAACTACAAGGGTAGCTATTGAAACTCTAGTGACAACAAACAGTGTGACTATTGCTGGTGAAGTAAAGAATTATAATGTAGGCTTTTTAGAAAGAGCTGATATTGTTCGTGATGTTATAAAACAAATAGGTTATGAACAAGAAGGCTTTCATCATAAAAACGTAATTATAAGTGATATGATACATGAGCAAAGTGATGATATTGCACTAGGAACAGATGATTTCGGCGCAGGCGATCAAGGCATTATGTTTGGATATGCTTGTAATCACACAAAAAGTATGATGCCAGCACCTATACATTATAGTCATGCGGTGTTAAAGAACTTAAAAACAAAACGTGGAGACATTTTAGGTCCTGATGCTAAGTCTCAAATTAGTGTAGAGTATGATGGCGCAAGGCGTGACGGAGTAATTAAGCGTATTGCACAAATTGTTATTAGTACACAACATACAGAAGGTAACGTAGAAGAAGCAAGAAACCTCTGTAGACTTGCTGCAACGGAAGAACTAGGAGATTTAGTAGATGAAAATACAGTATGGCATCTTAATCCTACAGGTAACTTTGTTATTGGTGGGCCTGATGGTGATGCCGGTGTTACAGGACGTAAAATTATTGTTGATACCTATGGCGGTTTTGCTCCTCACGGCGGAGGTGCTTTCAGCGGTAAAGATCCAACAAAGGTTGATCGTAGTGCAGCATATATGGCCCGTTGGATTGCTAAGAACGTAGTAGCAGACGAAATGGCAGACTGGTGTAACATACAATTAAGCTATGCTATTGGCGTTAAAGAACCTACAAGCATTTACATTGACTCGAACGGACACAATAGATCAATTGCTAGTTTCATTCAAAAAGAAATTGATTTAACACCCAAAGGAATTATTGATAGATTTGATTTGTTTAATTTTTATGAATACAGTAAGAACTGTACATACGGGCACTTTGGTGACAAAGAAGTGCCATGGGAGAGGTTGGGTTGGAAATGATTCATTATATTTTTGATGTTGACGGTACACTTACTCCAAGCAGAGGTAAAATGGATGAGGAGTTTTCAAAGTTTTTCTTTGATTTTTGTACTTTAAATAAAGTGTATTTAGTAACAGGTAGTGATATTCAAAAAACACGAGAGCAAGTTGGAGAAGTTATTTGGGGAATGACTAAGCGTAACTATCAATGTTCTGGTAATGATGTATGGGAACGTGGTAAGAATGTTCGTACTTCTACTTTAAAGTTACCGGATGAAATGTGGGGCTATTTAAATAAGGCAATCACTGATAGTTCATTTCCAGTTCAAAATGGACAACACATTGAAGAACGTCCGGGTCTATATAACTTGTCTATTCCAGGAAGAAATATAGGCAATCGTACTCGAATTCAATATGTAGCATATGACAATTATACTAACGAAAGAAATAATATTGCTGCTAAGTTACGAGAGCAATTTCCATTGTTTGAATTTAAAGTTGCTGGTGAAACCGGTATAGATATTACTGCTAAAGGAAATAATAAATCACAAATTCTTGATGATTTTGATTCTTCAGATGTTATCTATTTCTTTGGAGATAAGTGTGATAAAGGTGGAAATGATCATGAACTTGCATTAGCTGTACATGATCGTGGAGGAGAAAATAGTACATATCAAGTAAATAGTTGGGAAGACACATTTTCTTATTTACAAGCTGTTAAAAATGTGGTATAATTACATATATAATGAAGGAGAATATAATGAGCGATAACTGGGTTGACGACATTGAAGGTATGCACCATAAATTTGGTGTAGACGAATGGTTTGAAAAAAATAAACACGATAAAGAACTCATGAAAAAATTTATTCAATTTCGTATGTTAATGATTTATGAAGAACTCGGCGAAACGATGTCAGCCATAAATAATTCGGATAGCGAAGAAATTGTTGATGGTCTTATTGATTTGTGCGTATTTGCTATAGGCACATTAGATATATTTAAGGTTGATGCTAATGCAGCATGGAATAAAGTCTTAAAAGCTAATATGGAAAAAGAGCCAGGAGTAAAACCAGGTCGACCAAATAGATTTGGTTTGCCAGATCTTCTTAAACCACACGGTTGGACACCACCAAATCATAGAGGTAATCATGGAAGTCTCCGCGACGTTCTTTAAGTCTATATATGATAACAAAACTAATCGTAAAATAAAATTCAACAGCTTCTCTCAATTTGAGAAGCTGTTGTACAAACTATCAGAAATACCAAGAGGAGGCAAAAGCGATGCTGAACTTATATCACCGGCTAGTTATATTAATGATACAACTCGGGCAAACAAAAATGTTTTGGATTGGTCAGGTTGGGCTGCTGTTGATGTTGATGATCATGAGTTTCAAGGAAACCTAGAGAATGAGTTACGTAATCGTTTCGGCGGTCTTTCTTATGTTTGCTATAGTACTGCTAGTAGTTCCAATAGTCATCCAAAGTTTAGACTTGTCTTCCCGCTTAGTGAGCCAGTTGAATCTATTAAAATCAAGCATTTCTGGTTCTCTCTCAATAAAGAACTCGGTGAAATCGGAGATGGACAGACTAAAGATTTATCTCGAATGTATTACATCCCTGCAGCGTATGCTGGGGCTAACAATTTTATATTCAGTAATATTGGTGCTAACATTGATCCTCACGAGTTAATGGCAAAACATGCTTACGCTGAAAAGCGAGGTTCGTCATTCATGGATAGATTATCTCCGGAAATGCAAACACAGATTATTGAACATCGTAAGACTAAGATGGAAAATACTAATGTAGTTTGGTCTGGATATCGAGACTGTCCATTTGTTAACAAGAATCATATTAAGGAATGGTTTACTATATCTGGTACTGATAACTCAGGCCGATACGCTATGATATATAAAATTATGGTATCAACAGCATTAAGTGCTATTAAAAAACAATATCCGATATCAGCGTACGAGATAGAGCAATTAGTAAGAGAGCTTGATAATGAAACGACCCGTAAATATGAAAAAAGACCACTTAATGTAGAAGCTGATAGGGCTATAGAATATGCATATAAAAACGCATAAAGATGAAATTAACTGTGTACATTGCCTTAAAACTGTGATAGTGTAGTATCATATAAAGGAGATACTTATGAACTCATTCACTCAAACAATCGCTAATCAAATACCTATAGGTCTTGATCGTTACGGTCAAATCTTCGCTGCTAAGAAACTCATTCTTGCATCAGACTCTCCCCTTCTAGCTACATGCAGAGAGACTCTAGAAGAAATCGAAGAAATCATCTTTCAACGAGACAGAAAGGAATTGCCAAATGCATAAAGCTGAAATTGAAAATCTAGTAAAAGACTATCTTAATAAAGGTGGTAAAATCGTTAAATGCCGTCCTGGATATGCTAAAACTGAACCTCGGCGTTTTAAATATTCTGTTGCAAATCAAGGCCGTAAAACAGTAACTTTGAAAGGTTATTAAATGAAAGATAAGTATTCAATTAGATTTCTGCAAAAGTGTGCAGAAGTACAAATCAAAAAAAGTAATGACTATCAAAATCCTAACTCTAGAGTAAAGCAGGCCGATTACTATCCTCGCGGCTGTGCTACTATTCTTGATACAATGGCTGCGAAAGTCCTTCGTATGCAATCTGTTCTTGAAGCAATGGAAATGGATCCAACTTATCAACCGAACTTTGAGTCACTCGAAGACTCTTGTGTTGATATTACTAATTATGCATCATTCTTTGCTGCTTATATGAATGGCGCCATTGATGGCCAGACAGGCGATCGTGATTTTCTAAATCGTCCTATAGCACCCAAAGGAAAACCAAATGAGATCGTTCAGTCTTAAAGATATAAATTTGATAGAACTCTTGGCCAAAGCAAAGGCTGAGAGTCAACTTATCTTTGATAAAGAGTCTACTCGTAAAGGTAGAACTCTTGATGATATTACTGTTACCAATATGTACGGTTTAGCAGCTGAACAGTTTCTTATTGAAAAATGTAATTTCACTGATAATCCTTTACCATATCAGGATGTAATATCTCCAGAAGGTATTGATGTTGAAGTAAAAGTAACAAAAGTTTTTAATTATATTCCTAATGTATTATATCGTTTAAAAGAAAAGCGTAAAAAGTATCCTAGTTTATATCAGCCTGATTGGGTTTTTATATATTTAAATGATAAAAAAACTCGTGATTATGTTTTTGCTGGTACATATAAATGGAATGGCAAAACATATGTTACTAAAGATTGGTCTTTAGAAATTGATAGAGAATTTCTTGCTAACTATGAAGGAGTAAACAATTGAAAGCTGGTAAAGTCTGGGGAATGACTGAACTCATTGAAGCCAATGGTACTTTAGAATTTCATCGTATTGAAATGGAAGCTACGGGAGTATGCTCAAAACATCTTCATGAATATAAATGGAATGGCTTTTATATCGAGTCAGGAATAATGCTCATCCGTGTATGGCAAAAAGATTACGATTTAATTGATGAAACTATTTTACAAGCAGGTGAATATACTAAAGTAAAACCAGGAGTTTATCATCAATTTGAATGTATTGAACCCGGTGTGGCCTTTGAGTTATATTGGGCTGAGTTTAACCATAATGATATTATAAGAGAAACTGTAGGGAGATCGGACAATGAGAGAATTTATTAATGATGCTTGGAACAGTGTCATGGATGCAGATATTAATCCTTTAAGAAATATACCAAATCTTCAAGTTAGACATTTAATTATGCAAATACTTGCTTGGATGTGGGTATCTGTATGCTCTATGTACATAGGAAGCATTATGTTTTGGGGCGTTAACGCAATCGTTCATACATTGTTATTAGCAGCAATTGTGATTACAGTTGGTACATTTGATACCGCAAAGCGCAATCCTAAACTTTTCGATAGAATTGATGGATATAATGGTCGTAGAAATAATGGAGAACACGACTAATGAAAGTTGGATTTACTTGTAGTACTTTTGATTTACTTCATGCTGGACATGTATCTATGCTCAGAGAAGCAAAGTCACAATGTGACTATTTGATCTGCGGTCTGCAAGTAAATCCTAATATTGATCGTAAGGAAAAGAATTCTCCGATACAAAATATTGTGGAAAGACAAGTACAGCTTTCTGCAATAAAATATGTTGATGAGATCATTATTTATTGTACAGAAGCCGATTTACTTGATATAATAAACATGTATCCAATTAATGTTAGGATACTTGGTGAAGAGTATAGAAGCAAGGATTTTACTGGTAAAGATGAATGTCGCAACCGTGGAATTGATTTATACTTTAACAAACGTGATCATCGCTTTTCAACAAGCGATCTAAGAAAGAGAGTATGTGAGCAATGAAAATGAATTCTGTAAAAGATGTTCGTCAATTCTTTGTTGATGAATTAAATGATGAAGCATTCACTATTGATAAAACCGGAGCACGAACTATTGAGATGATCGGCGCATCATTTATTGCTGATGAACCATCTATATTCGGTAAACCGTCTCTTTCATATATTCAAAAAGAATTAGATTGGTATGATAACCAGTCGACTAATATCTTTGATATTAATAAAGAGTCTGGTGAAGATGCGCCTGCGGCTTGGAAATATGCTGCTAATACGCATGGTGAAATTAATTCAAACTATGGTCATCTGATTTATGCTAATAAATATTTTGATCAATATCAAAATGCATTGTCTGAACTAGACAAAAATCCCGATGGTAGGCGTGCTTCTATGATCTATAATCGGCCTTCTATTTGGGTGGAGTTTGACGAAAATGGAAAATCTGATTTCATTTGTACTAACGCTGTCACTTACTATATTCGTGATAATTTACTTCATTGTGTAGTCCAAATGCGGTCTAATGATGTAGTATTTGGCTATAAGAATGATTATGCTTGGCAACGACATGTACAAAATAAACTAGTAGAAGATTTAAATAATATCTATAGAGTTAAAGATCCGGTTAGTGCTGGTATGATGATCTGGCAGGTACAAAATCTTCACGTATATGAAAGGCATTTTAATCTTGTCACATAATACTAATCGTCAACACAAATGGGATCTAAGATATTTAGAGCTGGCTAAAACTATTGCTGGATGGTCTAAGGATCCTTCAAGTCAGATTGGAGCTATTGCTGTAGGTTCAAAAGGACAAGTCTTAGCTCAGGGATATAATGGATTTCCTCGAGGAATGCTTGATAGTCCTAACTTATATAGTAACCGAGAAGAGAAATATGTCAGAATTGTTCATGCTGAAATGAACATGATTTATAATGCATCTTTTAATGGTGTGTGTTTAAATAAATCAACTGTTTACGTATCAGGTCTTCCTACTTGTTCTGATTGTGCAAAAGGACTTATTCAAGTAGGAGTTGCTGAACTAGTCATGCCACGACAAAAGATTGATGAAAAATGGCATGACTCATGGCAAAGATCTAAGTCATATTACAAAGAAGCTGGTCTAAAATATAGGTGGGTAACAATATGAAAGTCATAACGAATCCAATTAGCAATATTCCAGTAAATGCTAAGTCACATACTCTTGGTTGGTCACAGTTATGGCGCGATCAGCTTGACGCTTATATAGATAATAAGTGTACACCTAATGTTAGAAAAGCTAATACTGTTTATATTGATCATGGAGCTAACTTTGGAGGAACGTTAAATCTATTTGGCGGCGCCAATAAAGAAGTTTATGATAAGTTGAATATAATTGCATCATGTAAAGATGTGGTCTCACTTGATTGGGACATGCCTGATTATGGAGCTATGTTAAAAAAAAGACTAAGCGCTAAGACTACATACGAAGGAATCACTGAAGACTGGTGTGATTTACTATCCAGAAGGTTTAAAAATGTTAAATCACTTAAACAAGAAGAATTGGAATTAAATGATGCCATTATTGGAGACAGTCATACTTTGTCTTTTAGTGATAGTCGCGATATGGTTTTGCGTCATGACGGCAAGACTCTTTTTGGCTGTCTTAGGACCGGCCTTGGAAGTCTTACTCGGGGCATTAATACTGATAATTTCAATCGTATTACTTTCTGTTTGGGTTCAATAGATATTCGTCATCATCTACTTCGGCATCCTTTAGACATCGATTCTTTAATTAATTCTTATTACGAACAAGCTATGAAATATAGCAGTGATTCAACTGATGTTTGGTTTACTGCTCCAGTACCGGTAGAATTTGAGGGTCGACGCATTCCTAAATCTGGATTCTTTAAAAAAGAACCGTTTTACGGTAGCTGTGAACAGCGTAGAGATGTTACAGATATGTTTATAGCAGCTTTGTACAAACGAACTAGCAATGTTATACAACCACCAGCTGATTGGTATAACATGGATCCTCAAAAATATGCTGAAACTTATATGGAGCATGGTAGTAGTTTTCATATAGCTCCACCATTTTATAAAAGAAATAACTGGGGAGCATCAGTTTTTGCCACATAATAATCACGTAATTGACTTAATCAATAAAGATTATCCTTTCCCTTGGAGTAGTCCTGAGGAAACTAAGGATTATTATTTAGAATTAGCAAAGGATTGGGAAGATCCTTATGGCCCTCCTGTAATTAAAGTACATGAGGGCATTCGTGTTGTTAGAGACGATTACTTAGTTGGTAGTAAGGTTCGAGGTGGTGACTGTCTTATATCTTCTTTACCAGAAAATATAGACACCGTTGTTTATGTTCAACCAAGAACTGGTTTAGCCGGAGTAAGTATACTCGATGTAGCAAAAAGACATAATCTAAAAGTTAAACTTTTTATGCCTTCATCAAAAAAAATATCACCACATCAGGCTTGTTGCATTGAACGTGGAGCGATAGTAGAATTTCATAGAATTGCTGCTATGCCTAATTTAAATGCCATTGCAAAGAAGTGGTCTGATGCACGATCTAATTGTTTCTTTGTTCCACTCGGATTAAAGCATGAATTGGTTACAGCTGGCATCGTTAAAGTTGCATCAAAAATTGATCCACCTGATGAGGTTTATACTGCCACGTCCACGGGCGTGCTCACACGGGGGCTTCAAATTGCTTGGCCAAATGCTAAATTTACATCAGTTTGTGTGTCAAGAAATATGAAAGCCGGAGAGCTTGGTATTGCTGAGGCAATATCCGAGCCGTTAGCATTTACAGCATCTGAGAAAAAAGATAAGCTTCCGCCATTTCCTAATATAGATACTTATGATGGTAAAGCTTGGAAGTATATCCCAAAGAATTCAGATAAAGATATTTTATTTTGGAATGTAGGTGCAGAGCCAATATTGAATCGTTGGGCTATTATTGATGAAACAAATTCTTATAGGAAGTGGCCAAAAGATGAGCTGGTTAAATGAAGAAGCCCTAGACATTTTTGTCAACTATTATTATCCAAAAGCAAAGTGGCTTCAAAATAATGTTAATTGGGGTCCATTAGATTATGAAGGTCCAGAGGCAGCAAAAGCCATTGACGATCCTTTAATGCAAAAGATTGACATATACGACTGCTTTACTCGTAATGCAGCAGGATTTTCTAATGTACTTCAGGATCTTAGATTTGGATCTAAAACTCCAAAATGGAGATGGCAAAATAAAACACGTAGAGAATTAAATACTAAAAATGATTCTATTAAATGGGACACTAAAACTTGGATGTATGTATTTTTAAGCCACCGCGTTACTGGTTCCGGCGCTTCATTTGAGAATGATCATGGATATAGAAATAATATTATTCAGTTTTGGGGAAAGCATCGTGATATTAAAGACATGTCTGAGGACCTAGTTAGCGCTAAAGCTACTGGCAAACCTCTTTTTACATCAATCGGAAATCAACCACCTGCTCCAAAAAAGGGAGTATCTAATGTTGATTTTCTTGTTAAAGAGCTTCCAGACGTCATAGATAGATTAGGTGACTGGATTGTAAAAAGCAAAAGAGGTCATAAAGAAATTGTAGACTTTCTAAATGTTTATAACAAATCTGCCGGACACAGGAAATTTAATTTTCAATATGCTGCCTTCTCAATGGATTGTTCTGATTATTTTCCAGAATATGCTGATGTTGATAGCCATACATACTTAGGTAATAACGCTATTCGGTGTATGAAAAAACTGTCTGGTGGGTGGAAGCCGGATAGTTTTATGGATTTATTGAGAGAACAAACCGGCGGAAAACCAAAAGATTTAGAAGATGTAATGTGCGACTTTGTCAGGTTTGGGCAAAATTATGTTCCTAGAGGAAATGGAACCTTCGATCATATACCATCAACGTTAGCAAATAATTCGGGGTGGAATTCTGGCTGGGAACAGCGGCAGGGTACACCACCTCAAAAAGGTATACAATTAGAGGATTTTATGGTATAATGGCTAAAAAATTAAAAATATCCGTGATCGGTTGTGGTTTTGTAGGCACAGCTGTTATTAATGGTTTTGATAAAAAATTATGTGATATTGCACCAATTGACATTAAGTATAATACCACAGTGTCAGATACTGATCCATTTTGTGATGTATTTTTTGTGTGTTTACCTACACCAAGCGAGGATGATGGATCAGTTAACGCTGCACTTGTAATTGAAACTGTTAAATGGTTAAAGCTTAATAGAGCTGGACACATCGTAATAAAATCAACCGTCACACCTGATATTATAGATAAACTTTCTGGTGATAGAGTAGTTTATAATCCTGAATTTTTAACTGAAAAATCTGCAGATGAAGATTTCATTAATTCGGCAATGCATATATTTGGAGGGCATATTAAAGATACAAACAATATTGAAAAAATATATAAAAAATATAGTAAATGTAAACCTTGCCCATGCCACCATGTGACATTAAAAGAAGCAAGTTTTATTAAATACGGAGTTAATTGTTTTCTTGCCACAAAAGTATTATGGTTTAATCAATTCTATAATATAATACAAAAACACGATTGTAATTTTGATGAGATTACTTATGCAATGAGATCAGATCCAAGGATTGGTAACTCTCATACGAGTGTTCCAGGATTTGATGGCAAAATGGGTTTTGGTGGAGCTTGTTTTCCAAAAGATACTTCAGCATTTTTAGATTTTGCAATATCATTTTCAGTCCTAAATGAGGTAATACAAGCAAATAATAAGATTAGATCTGAATATACGAAAGATAAAAGAGAGCTTGAGCAAAATGTCTCTTTTAGTAAATAACTATTTACATTACTTTCTTTCTATGTTATAATAGTCCAATAATCAAAGGAGATATAAATGTCGATTATGGATAAACTTAAAAAGAATTCAAAGCTTAAGGCCACTGAAGTTCTTTCTGAGTCTAAATTTTTTAATGAAAAAGATATGATTTCAACTAGCGTACCAATGGTAAACGTTGCGCTATCTGGATCTATGGATGGTGGAATGACACCTGGACTAACGGTTTTGGCTGGTCCATCTAAACACTTCAAAACATCGTTTGCGCTTCTTATGGCAAGTGCTTATCTTAAATCTAAAAAGACGCAGGTAATGCTATTTTATGATTCAGAGTTTGGTTCACCTCAAGCGTACTTTGAGCAATTTGATATTGATACATCACGTGTTCTTCATACTCCAATTACAAATGTAGAAGAGCTTAAATTTGATATGATTGCTCAGCTTGAAGGTCTAGAGTCTAAAGATGATGTCATTATTGTTATTGACTCTATTGGTAATCTTGCTTCGAAGAAAGAATTAGATGATGCTCAGAATGAAAAGTCTGTTGCTGATATGTCGAGAGCTAAAGCACTTAAAGGTTTATTTCGTATGGCAACACCCTATCTTGCTATGAAAAATATCGTAATGCTTGCAGTTAATCATACATATCAAGAGATTGGTTTATTTCCTAAAGCAGTAGTATCGGGTGGCACTGGGATTTATTATAGTGCTAATAATATTTGGATCCTTGGCCGCCGCCAAAATAAAAAAGGCACGGAAATTACTGGTTATGACTTTGTTATTAATATCGAGAAATCACGATTTGTAAAAGAAAAGTCTAAGATCCCTATCTCAGTTTCATGGGAAGGTGGCGTAGAAGAATATTCTGGTTTACTAGAAGTAGCAATGGCGGGTGGCTATGTTGTTAAGCCGTCTAATGGTTGGTATTCTTCTGTCGATATGTCCACTGGTGAAGTGTCTGAAAAGAAAGTTCGTGAAGCAGGTACTCTTGAGAAAGAATTCTGGGATCCAATCTTTACTAATACAGATTTTAAAGACTTTATAAAAAAGCAATTTACTATTGGTTACAAATCTGATATAGATATGGATGAGATCTTAGAAATGGAGGCGTAATGCAGTACATTGAAAATAAAGATTATGAATTTATTCCAGGAAATAATGATGATTGGCAAATTAGATTTTTAACCGGAGATTTTATAGAAAGTGTTATACAATATGGTACTATTCGTATGGAAGATGGTGAACAGATGACGTTTGACTTTCATGTAGAAAATAGTCCAGATGAAACATTAAATTCAGAAAATGAAGAATTACAAAAACATGCTGGTGATATTTTGATTTCTATTATTGAAGATGCTATTGAAAATAAAGCAAGTGATTTACACATTAATGAGGTAAAAGAGTGAACACAAATATAGAACAAGTTGTTCTTAAAAACATTCTGACTAATGAAAAATATATGAGAAAGGTTTTGCCTTTTATTAAGGCAGAATATTTTGAAGGTATCTATAAAGAACTCTTCAAACAATCCGGCAAATTTGTTGCCAAATATAATAAACTACCGTCAGCAGAATCATTTAAAATCGAGATTGATTCTGCTGATAAGTTTAGTGATGATCAATATCGGCAAGCGGTAGAAATTATTCCAGAATTATTTACTGAAGAAGTGAGTGACGAAGATTGGTTACTTGATGCCACTGAAAAGTGGTGTCAAGATAGAGCTTTATTCAATGCTGTTATGGAATCGATTAGTATTATTGACGGTAAGCACCAAACCTTATCAAAAAATGCTTTACCTGATATTCTGACTAAAGCTCTTGGTGTATCATTTGATACGAATGTTGGCCACGATTATCTTGAAGCATTTCAAGAACGTTATGAGTTTTATCATCGTGATGAAGAACGTATTCCTTTCGATATTGATCTGCTTAACGAAATTACAAAAGGCGGTTTACCACGTAAAACATTGAACATTATTTTGGCTGGAACCGGCGTAGGTAAGTCACTAGCAATGTGTCACTTTGCATCAGCCAACTTAACCGATGGTAAAAATGTTTTATACATTACTGCTGAAATGGCTGAAGAGCGTATCGCTGAACGTATTGATGCTAATCTTCTTAATATTCAAATAGATCAATTGACCGATTTAAGTCAGTCAATGTTTGCCGAAAAGGTCCACAATCTTTCAACAAAAACAAATGGTAAACTTATTGTAAAAGAATACCCGACCGGCTCTGCTAATGTCGGTCATATGAGGGCGCTACTAAGTGAACTAAAGCTTAAAAAATCATTTATACCAGATATTATCTATATTGATTATTTAAATATTTGTGCTTCTTCTAGAATGAAAGGTATGGGCGGTGCTATTAATTCATATAATTATATTAAAGCAATTGCGGAAGAGTTTCGTGGATTGGCAGTTGAATTCGATGTCCCGATTGTCTCTGCAACGCAAACGACGCGTAGTGGTTACGGTAACTCGGATGTTGGGCTTGAAGATACGTCTGAGTCTTTTGGATTACCCGCTACGGCAGATTTAATGATTGCTCTCATTGCAACTGAAGAACTTGAACAAATGAGTCAAATTGCTGTTAAACAATTAAAGAATAGATACAATGATCCAACGTTCCATAAAAGATTTGTCATTGGTGTTAATAGAGCTAAAATGAGATTATTTGATGCCGATGAAAGTTCTCAAACATTAATGAATGATACTCCGGTATTTGATAATTCATCTATTGGTGAAAGAATTGCTAATAGCAGTTTTGAAGGATTTAAATTATGAAACAAACCGAAGCCGAATGTCTTGTTGTAGCAAGTGAGGAGTGTGCTGAGCTAACTAAAGAATGTATGAAAATTTTACGGTTTGGTATGAGCGATAAGCACAAAGAAAATCTTATAAATGAAATGGGTGATGTTCAATGTATGTTAGATTTATTAGGTGATTATTTTAATATTTCTAGTGATAATATTTTAGAGGCATCTACAGCCAAAAGAGAAAAACTAAAAAAATATAGCAACTTAATTGGAGATAAATAATGGGTAAAGAAACATCACAGGGTATTCACAGTACTGTGAGTAAATCAATTCGTAAAGCTATGAGGAGAGACTATATGTCTTCAGGAGACAGGTTTATGAATCAAATGAAAGCTTTAGCACAAGGTAAAGATGTAGTATTTACAATTGAAAATCCAAACAAAGAAGAAACAAATAAGCGTTTTATTAGACAAAAGGTGTCTGGTAAAAACTACTTGAATTCACGAAAAGGAACTTTTATAATGAAGGACGCACAATAATGAAAATTGAAATTAGTGATGACGAAGCATTTGCGCTAGTTCATAGGACTCTTATGCAAATCGAAGAAGATATGCCTCAAAGTAAAAAACTAACAAAAGCTATCAAACGAATTAATCATAATATTATGATCCCAACAGATTGGGAAGAAATGTACGAAGAAGATTTTGTTGAATATGATACTGGAGAATATAAGTAATGAAAGCCAAATTGATAGGATACACACAAGTTTATGATATGCCAGAAATTGGTGATGTTCAAGATCTTATTGCTTTTTGTGCAAGAGTGTCAAATCCTACAAATCAAATTAATAGTGCAACCAGCGAAAAGCTTATTAAATACCTAATTAAGCATAAGCACTGGTCTCCTCTTGAAATGGCTTCAGCCACTATGGAAATTGAAACTACTCGAGACATTGCTAGACAGCTTTTAAGACATAGATCATTTTCATTCCAAGAATTTAGCCAAAGGTATGCTAATCCAAGTGATATGGATGAAACCTTTGTTTTATCAGAAGCAAGATTACAAGATCATAA
>Ga0209193_1000054_pt1 | contig 88987 bp, 77 predicted proteins | sample COGITO_mtgs_1003_FD_185515 | JGI IMG/M metagenome (GOLD analysis project Ga0209193, IMG submission 185515) | Pelagic marine microbial communities from North Sea - COGITO_mtgs_100330 (SPAdes) (version 2) | ecosystem: Environmental > Aquatic > Marine > Epipelagic ...
GTTTCGGTCGAGTGCATTCTCAAGCTGCATCGACGGGCGCGTGATCTAGTCTATGATCTTGGCGTTCGCAACGTAAAGTTTCGTCATGGTGATGGCTTTGGTGGATCAGCTGAGCACGCACCCTACGATGGTATTTTAGCGGCTGCAGTCTCAGATGACGTGCCACAAGAGTTGATCGATCAGCTGGCCGAAGGGGGCAGAATAGTAATGCCTGTTAGTAAAAATGGCTCTCAATGGCTGATCATTATCGATAAGATAGGTGGCCGAGTTGTTTCACAAGATTTAGAAGCAGTAAGGTTTGTCCCGCGATTGAGCGGTCTCTATTAAGCTTGTGAGCACTTAGATCGCCGGATATCTGGACAAGTTTTAAATTCCAATGAAGCGGAAGTTTCGGCCGTTTTATTCGCCGTAACAACAATTCTAAAAAGTACTTTTTGAGCAACTTTAACCTTTATATATTAGAAATCGGGCTATGCGAATATTTGAACCAATTTATACGACCATTTTAAAGTGGGCAAAGCACAAACATGCAGAACGTTACTTAGCGGGGGTGAGCTTTGCTGAGTCATCATTTTTTCCTATTCCGGTCGACGTAATGTTAGCGCCAATGGTGTTGGCAGCGCCAAATCGTGCTTGGCGGCTAGCTGCAATTACCACTGTCATGTCGGTTCTAGGGGGGCTGTTTGGATACATTATTGGGGCCTATTTTTTTGATCTATATGGCACAGCAATTTTGGACTATTTTAACGCTCACGAAACGTTCGATGGTGTCCAGGCTTCGTATCTTAAATATGGAATGCTCATAGTATTAGTTGCAGGGTTTACGCCCGTACCGTACAAGATATTTACCATTGCATCGGGTGTCATTGGTATTGCCGTTGTTCCCTTTTTGTTTATGTCTTTAATTAGCCGCGGTGCTCGTTTTTTCTTAGTTGCAGGCTTAATAAAGATGGGTGGGAGCAAGCTTGAAGAAACCTTGTACAAGAAGGTTGAGTTAATTGGCTGGGTTGTTCTTTTGCTTATTGTGTTTGCGGTCGTCTTGTACACCAGTCTACCCGCGAGTTAGACCTTGTCTGCGTCAGCCCTACATTTAATGTCTTACTACGTTAAGCATTTTTTGAGCTGCGTAGGCAATGGAGGGAACATCGCTGGTATTTTATTAATTGCGATCTTTGTTACGGGCTGTGCTGCCCCCAAAGATATAGCGGTTGAAGAACGCGCAACTATAGCTACTAAACCCGTGGTGGTTCATCGAGCAGGTGAAAAAAGACGGCGGACTGATTCTGTTCCAATTACAAGTTCTTCCGCCGCTCCGAGTAACTCAGTTAGGGCAAGACCTTCAGGTGTCAGCATGGAGTTAGGCACAAAGGGTATTTCTCACACGGTGCGATCGGGGGATACTCTCTATTCTATTGCATTCGTCAACCAGTTAAGTGTCGATGATCTTTTATGTTGGAATAAAATACGTGATAGTCGAAATTTACAGATCGGGCAAAGTTTGGTTTTAGTTAGACCACCGTGCCAACCTGCATGCACCAAGACAAGCTTAGCCTCGAAGTCAAATGTTGGCACCCAACCTTCTTCAGGTTCTCGCAGCGTGAGCAAGCCTAAGCCCCCGCGTAAGGTGAACGCATGGTATTGGCCTGTTGACGGAAAGCTGTTAGAGCTGTATTCAAAGTCAGCTCGGCGCCAAGGTGTTGTGATAGCGGCTAGTCAAAATACCCCGATCAAAGCGGCTGCTAGTGGAACAGTGGTGTATAGCGGCAATGCGCTCAAGGGTTATGGCAATTTACTTATTCTGAATCACCCTGGCGGGTACTTAAGCGCTTATGCGCACACCCAAGAGATTTTGGTCAAAGAAGGCCAGTATATTAATGTCCAAGATGTAATTGCGACTACGGGGCGTGATAACTCTGATCGTTCAAGCCTGCATTTTCAAATCCGAAAGGATGGTAACCCTATAGATCCAATACCGCTGCTCAAGCGCTAGAAATGATGGGTTGATGGCTGATGCATCTAAAATCGAGTATAAGGTCGCAATATTCGTCTAACTATTGTCGATCATTCCTCAAAAAAAGCGCATTAAATGGACATTTCGGGCGCACAATTTACTACAATATAAGGCCAAGAATTAAAGCCGTTAGTGCTCTTTTTTCTATTACGTTGATTAACCTGAGATTTACATTTTGGCTATTGAGCAGTTTCCACGAATAAGCAGACTTCCGCACTATGTGTTTAACATTGTGGGCGAGTTGAAGGCAGCTGCGCGAGCGCGAGGCGAAGACATTATCGATTTTGGTATGGGTAACCCAGACCAGCCGACTCCTAAGCCGATCGTCGACAAGTTGTGCGAGGCAGCTCAACGTACAAATACGCATCGCTATTCTTTGTCCAAAGGCATCCCAAGATTGAGACGTGCCATCTGTAATTGGTATGGCGAACGTTATGATGTTGATCTTGACCCTGAAACAGAGGCAATTGTAACCATTGGCTCAAAAGAGGGCTTGGCGCATTTGGCGATGGCTACGGTAGATACGGGCGATTCTGTGTTAGTGCCAAACCCTGCATACCCAATCCACCCATACGGATTTATTATCGCTGGCGCAGATATACGCCACGTGCCAATGGGTCCTGGAATAGACTTTTTCTCTGAGCTTGAAGCGGCCGTTAAAAACATGTTTCCGAAACCAAAGATGTTGGTTTTGAACTTTCCTGGAAACCCTACAGCGCAGTGTGTTGAGCTAGAGTTTTTTGAACGCGTTATCGATATGGCCGTTGAGCACGGCTTTTGGGTAGTTCAAGACTTGGCATATGCCGACATTGTGTTTGATGGTTATAAAGCGCCTTCTATCATGCAGGTGCCAGGTGCGCGTGATGTTGCTGTCGAGTCTTTTAGTCTGTCTAAGAGCTACAACATGCCTGGTTGGCGAGTGGGTTTTATGGTGGGCAATAAGACGCTTATCGGTGCGCTAGCAAAGATGAAATCCTATCTGGATTACGGCATGTTTGCGCCTATTCAAATAGCATCAATATTTGCGCTCGAAGCCCCAGAAGCAAAAGATTGGGTAGCCGACATACGTGACATGTACCAACTGCGTAGAGATGTTCTTTGCGAAGGGTTAGAGCATGCTGGTTGGCCAGTAGATAAGCCAAAAGCAACGATGTTTGTATGGGCCAAAATCCCCTCTGAATTTGAACAGCTTGGGTCTATGGAGTTCTCTAAATTGCTACTCAAAGAAGCTAAGGTAGCGGTCTCTCCAGGAGTAGGCTTTGGGGATTACGGTGATGGCTTTGTCCGCTTTAGTTTAATCGAGAACGAACAACGCATTCGTCAAGCCGTTCGAAACATCAAGGCTATGTTCCGTAAACACGGTGTTCTACAAACTCCTGAAATAGAAAACGTTAGTTAAAATGAATAAAGTACGACTCGGAATAATTGGTCTTGGTACCGTCGGTGCCGGTGCGGTAAATTTAGTTGCACGTAATCAGACGGATTGGAAACAACGTCGTGGCTTAGACGTCAGCGTTACTTGTGCTAGCGCGCGCGACCTAAGCAAACCTCGTGACTGCGACTTAAGCGATATTACGCTCATAGAGGATCCACTTGCTCTGGTTGAAAGCGATCAAGTAGATATCGTTGTTGAGTTGATGGGCGGCGATGACCTAGCTAAGCGGATTGTCGAAAGAGCTATTGAGTTGGGCAAACCTGTGGTGACTGCAAACAAAGCGTTGATTGCATTGCATGGCGAGCAACTGTTTAAATGCGCTGTTGCGGGCAATGTGCCGGTCAAATTTGAAGCGGCCGTTGCGGGCGGCATTCCCATTATCAAAGCGATCAGCGAAGGACTCGCGAGCAACCAAATAAAGATGGTGGCCGGAATTATTAACGGCACGGGCAACTTTATTCTTTCGCAGATGAAGGAGAAGAACCGAAGCTTTAAGGATGCATTACAAGAAGCACAAGATTTGGGCTACGCCGAAGCCGACCCAACATTTGATGTAGAAGGGATTGATGCAGCACACAAGCTAGCTATTTTGGCGTCGATGGCATTTGGAATTCCTTTACGGTTTGATCGAATTTATACGGAAGGTATTACGGCGCTTCAAAGCGCTGACATTGGCTATGCAAAAGAATTTGGTTACCGAATCAAGCACTTGGGCATTGCTAAGAAGATGCACGATGGTGTCGAGCTGAGAGTGCATCCCACGCTGGTGCCGCAGAAACGCCTATTAGCGCATGTGAATGGCGTAATGAACGCAGTGCTTGTTAAAGGCGATGCAGTGGGTAATACACTTCACTATGGTGCGGGCGCTGGCGCCGAACCCACGGCTTCAGCCGTTATTGCGGATGTTCTTGATTTAGCTCGCGATGCGCAAATGACGGACGGGCATCTAGGCAGTCATCCAGTGTGGAACGTACCATCAGTGCCTCTTGGTTTTTTAAACGACGGCTTGTCAGATTTGCCGATCAAGGGCAGTGACGAGTTTGTTAGTGCCTATTATTTGCGCGTGGATGTGCGCGACGAAGTGGGTGTAATGTCCAAGCTGACTACGGCTTTTGCAAATCATGGCATAAGCCTTGAAGGCATAAAGCAAAAAGAGCCGAATGAGGGCGAAGACGGTGTGTCGGTTATTTTAATCACACAGCGTTGTGTTGAAAAAGATCTTAATGCGGTTGTGGGTGAATTGTCTGCCTTACCGCAGATTCAAAAAGAAATTATGAAAATTCGGGTTGAGTACTTAGATTAACCGCAGCTCAAATAATTTGTATCCGTTTGAAATTGTTGAGCCCGCTTAAGTCACAATTGGCGAGGAACATCACGTTTATGCGGTTGTGTTTTTAATGCCATTAAAGTAGCCGCTCGACACAAAATGTAACACGTCAGGAAACTCTATGAAGTACATCAGTACGCGCGGAAGCGCCCCAGCATTGTCATTTGAAGACGTGGTCTTAACAGGGCTCGCCAATGATGGTGGCCTATACGTACCGCAAAACCTGCCCTCGTTCACCCGCGAAGAAATATCATCAATGGCGGGTATGAGTTACCCTGAATTAGCATTTGTCATTATAAAACCATTTGTTGATGGCGAGATCCCTGATCAAGATTTGCAAACAATTATCGACAAAGCTTATAAGGGATTCCGCCATCCTGCGATCGCGCCTTTGGTTCAAATTGACAGGGCTGAGTGGATTCTAGAATTGTTTCAAGGCCCGACACTCGCGTTTAAAGATTTTGCTTTACAGTTTCTCGGTCATCTATTGGACTATTTACTGGCCAAACGTGATCAACGCGCGGTCGTTATGGGCGCGACGTCTGGAGATACAGGTTCTGCAGCTATTGAAGGCTGTCGCAATTGCAGCAATCTGGATGTTTTTATACTGCATCCCCATGAGCGCGTCTCAGACGTTCAACGTCGGCAAATGACATCGGTCATTGCCCCCAACGTTCACAATATCGCTGTTCAAGGTAACTTTGATGACTGCCAAAATGCGGTTAAGGCGAGCTTTCGTGATCAAGCCTTTATGCCAAATGATTTGCCGTTGGTTGCGGTAAATTCGATCAATTGGGCTCGAATCATGGCGCAAATTGTCTATTACTTTTACTCAGCAGTGGCTCTTGGAAGCCCTCATCGTAGGATGTCGTACTCGGTACCAACTGGAAATTTTGGCGATATTTATGCAGGTTACCTGGCGAGTAAAATGGGTTTGCCCATAGATCAACTCATTATTGCTACCAATAGTAACGACATACTCCACAGGTGTATTAGCCGTAACGATCACAGCAAGCAGGACTTACTGCATTCGTTGTCTCCTAGTATGGACATTATGGTGTCGAGCAATTTCGAACGTTTGCTGTTCGATCTTTATGGTCAAAGCGGTAGTGAGATTACTCGGTTGATGAGTGAGTTCGAGAGTGGCGTTATGCTGTTGGAAGAATCGGTCTTAGCTGATGCACGCGAACTGTTTGCAAGTTTTAGTATGAATGATGACGCTATGTTGCAAACCATTAGTGATGTTTACAAACAAAGCGAATACTTATTAGATCCGCACACCGCTATTGGCGTAGCGGCAGCGCGAATGTTGCGCAGAAATCCGGCGTCTCCAATGATTTGCTTAGCAACGGCTCATCCAGCAAAATTTCCTGAAGCCATACAGACTGTAATGCCGGAGCTCACACCCGCGCTGCCATTGCATATGCAAGACTTGTTTGAACGACCTGAAGCGTATGATGTTTTGCCAAACGATCTTAGTGTGATTCATTCGCACATGCTTAAGCGCTTAAAAGAGCGTTAAAAAGCGCTCGATAACCTGAACTTGCGACATTAAACTGTTGTAAATAAAGCCTAAAATCAGTGAAAGCCGTGGTTACTTGGTTGCTCATTCAGTATGATCGATATACGGCTAAAGCAATATTGAAGCCAAATTTATTCAAGGGTGGCCAAAAGCCAGCCTTGTGGAAAGCAATACGCTACTTTCGTTCGAGACTAAATAAATGTCCGACCACTGCGAATCTCGGCCTTGTTGCTGAGCTTTTGCACACCTCATCGGCTTGAACTCGAGAGTACAGGGTAAGGTTGGCAAACAGAATAAGAAGTGCGGGTCAGACTGGCTTGCCCATTCATTGCATGATTAATTCGCATAAAACGACACAAATAATGACCGGAATCTCTAAGAAGAAACTACTTGTACTATCAGCATTGGTAACTCTTTTGTCTGGCGTGAGTAGCCAATCAATACTGGCGCAAACTGAAAGTGACTCAGTTGCTGAAACCCAGATCACACTTAATTTGCAGTCTGTGGATATCAACGTCTTGATTAATACCGTTGCAGAAGTCAGTGGAAAAAACTTTATCGTGGACCCACGCGTTAAGGGAATGGTTTCGGTGATTTCAGGCGCTTCGCTTAATCCTGATCAGCTTTATGATGTGTTCCTGTCTATTCTCGAAGTACATAACTTTGCGACCGTCGACGCAGGCACCGTCATTAAAATATTGCCGAGTAATGTCATTAAGCAATACCCAACGCCAACATTGTTTTCCCCTACTGAAGGAACTAACGATGAACAGATTACTCAAATCATTCAATTAGAGCACGCGGCGGTACAGGATATGGTTGCTATCATCCGTCCTCTCATCCCACCGACGAGTCATTTTGCGCCACATAATCCTTCAAATAGTTTAATTCTGACCGACACGGCGTCTAACATTCAGCGTGTATTGAAAATTGTCCGACGACTCGATGTGCCAGACAAGCGAGCTGACGTGCATGTGGTTTATTTAGAGACTGCAAAAGCGAGCGATCTTGCCACCACGCTCACCCAGTTAATCACAAGTACTGTCACTGATAAAGAAGCGGCGTCGGGTTCCAAAGTTACGATCCAGCCGTTGGACGCTATAAACGCCCTAGTAGTGAGCGCGTCAGACGGGGAGTTTGCTCGCATTCAAGCATTAGTAGCCGAGCTAGATATAGAGCGTGAACTATCATCGGATGTGAACGTCATTTACTTAAAACACGCGAAAGCCGAAGACATGGTGGCGATTCTTAACGACGTTACAAAATCGGCAACAGAAGGTGCCGTAAGCGATTTCTCAGTGCAAGCAGATGAATCCACTAACTCTTTAGTTGTAAAAGCGTCAAGCGGTCAATTGAGGACGGTACAAAGTGTCGTAGATAAGCTCGACTTACGGCGTGCTCAAGTGTTTGTTGAGACTGTAATCGCAGAGGTTTCGCTTGATCAAGAAGCGGAGCTAGGCATTAATTGGAATGTTGGTGGTAGCTCTACCAGCACAACCACAAATGCTGATGGGACGACTACATCTTCAACTTCCAACTCCGGCAATCTCATTGATCGTAATCGAAATAATACGGTTATAGGCACGGGTGCGTTTGGATTTAATACCGACGAAGGTGGTTTCAATTTTTCGCTGTTGGATTTCAAAAAATACAAACTTGACGTTATTGTGAACGCGATCAAGGCTGACTCGAACAGTAACATATTGTCGACGCCAACCATTCTCACACTCGATAACGAAGAAGCTGAGATTATTGTCGGTCAAGAAGTACCGTTCGTAACAGGTCGATTTAATAACGGCTTAAATAACAGTACAAACCAAAACGCTGATGGCCAAATAACGTCGACGAATGTGGGCAGTAGCTTTCAAACGATTGAACGTAAAGACGTTGGAATTAAACTTAAGATCAAACCTCAAATCAGTGATGGCGATACGATTCAGTTAGAAGTGTTGCAAGAGATCTCTAGCGTTGCAGCATCAACCGTTCAAGGTCAGGCGGACCTTATTACCAACCGCCGTTCGATCGAGGCTGTGGTTCAAGTTGATGACGGACAGGTTGTGGTTCTTGGTGGACTTATTCAAGACGACGTAATTGATACAGTTAGCTGGGTCCCCATTCTTGGCAAGATACCTATTATTGGAAACTTGTTTAAAAATACTCGTAAGACAGCGGTTAAACGTAATCTTATGGTGTTCTTAAAACCGCAGATTATCCGTGACCCCGATTCTCTCGCAGAATACAGTAAAATTAAGTACGATGAAGTACGCCGCGACGGACAATTGTCGCGTTTGAGTAGTAGCCGCTTAATGATCAAAGATTCCGATCCTCCAGTACTCGACAGCTACGAAAATGTTGTAGATGACGGAATTGTGCAAAGTGAGCGACGCAAGAGAATTGCTGAAGATAATGACGTTAATAATCCACGTCGTCGTCTGACTGAAGTGTTTGTGCCAGACTTAAGAATGAATACATGGCCTGTCTTCAAGGAGCGTTCTAAGAAACGAGATAACCAGCCAGACGATAAGCCAGAACAAGACTCAGACGAGTTTAAGCGAGAAGGGGCCAGATCTATTCGTTCCGATGTAGGTACCGAAAGCTATTTAAACGATCCGTATGCGGGCAGCTTAGACGATCGGGTAGAGGCCGAGTTAAGCGACCCAGATAACAGAGTGGATTGGAATAAGTCGATTGAACCTGAAATCACCATTCCGCCTGCGACGGACGAATAGCCAACACTTTGGTAAATAGTTAGCCAAACTTTATGAACGAGCCAGCAGACCAGTTATTGGAATTAAACTCAAACCATGTACCGGTGGAAGGCCCTGCGGTAGAAGGCGACATTGTTGCGCCTAAAGAAAAGGGCGTTGCTATTCCGTACAGTTTTGCCAAAAAGCACAACATTCTGGTTGAGTTGGCAAAGACAGAGAGTCAGGACGAGTCAGACCATGTTGAGATTAAAGCTAACGTATTTCATATAGGCAAGCCTAAACTTCAAGTATTGTCTGAACTTAAGCGATTACTCAACGTTAAGCTATCGCTGGTTGAGTTGACGACTAGCGAATTTGAAGAACAACTGCGCAACATCTATGACAAAGGGGGTAGTCAAGCTACTCAGCTTATGGATGATATGGATGGGGGGCTAGACCTAGATCGTCTTCACGACCAACTCCAAACCACCACTGACTTATTAGAGGCCGATGATGATGCGCCAATCATCCGGTTGATTAATGCATTGCTTACCCAGGCAATTCGCGAGAATGCTTCGGATATTCATGTGGAAGCATTCGAAGAAGAATCCATAGTTCGTTTTCGTGTGGACGGAGTGTTGCGCGACATTGTGTCGCCTCGCCGAGAACTACACGGCGCATTGGTTTCACGAATCAAAGTCATGTCAAAGTTAGACATTGCGGAAAAGAGGTTGCCGCAAGATGGCCGTATTTCGCTAAGAGTAGCCGACCATCCCGTCGACGTGCGGGTATCAACTCTGCCCACTCAACATGGCGAGCGGGTGGTGATGCGTTTACTTGATAAGCAAAGTGCTCGCTTAAATCTAGAAGTATTGGGTATGCCCAGCGAAATCCTAGAGCGATTTGAGGTTATGATTAATAAGCCTAATGGCATATTACTCGTTACTGGGCCTACAGGTTCTGGTAAAACAACTACGCTGTACTCAGGCTTACATCGTTTAGACCGTAAGCGCTTGAACATTTTGACGGTAGAAGATCCCGTCGAGTACGATTTAGATGGCGTTGGTCAGACGCAGATGAATTCTAAAATTGGCTTAACGTTTGCCAGTGGATTGCGATCGATTCTACGCCAAGATCCGGACGTTGTCTTGGTCGGTGAGATTCGTGATTTGGAGACAGCGGAGATATCGGTTCAAGCAAGTTTGACCGGTCACTTGGTACTTTCTACTCTGCATACCAACACCGCCGTAGGGGCAGTGACACGATTGGTAGACATGGGCGTTGAACCATTTTTGATCGCGTCCAGTTTGGTTGGAGTGCTCGCACAACGTCTTGTGCGTCGCTTATGCCCAGATTGCAAGCAAGTACATGAGCCTACCGAATTAGAGTTACAAACTCTGGGCATAGACTCTATAAAGGGATTCACGATGTATAAGCCAATAGGTTGTACAGAGTGCGAGCAACGTGGATACCGTGGGCGCTTAGGTATATATGAGCTGGTTGAAATGACCGAAGGTATGCGACGTCTAATTCATGATTCTGCATCCGAAGATGACCTAAATCAGATGGCGCGTATTTCCAGTAAAAGCCTCATGCAAAATGGTTTTACACGTGTGCTCGAAGGTCAAACTACCCTAGATGAGATCTTTAGAGTTACTCAAACTTAAATTAGTTTATGGCAGCCTACGAATATCAAGCGTTAAACCACAAAGGTAAAACTGTTAAAGGTATTACGTCGGGCGATCACGTAAAGCAAGTGAGATCAGAACTCCGCGCGCAGGGCTTAGTACCGTTAGAGGTCAAAGCAGTCGCCGAGTCTCACGCAAACAAATCCGATAAAAGGGGTTTAAAGACTCGGCGTTTAAAGATTAAGCGTAACGAGTTGTCTATATTAACGCGGCAAATGGCAACTCTTTTAGAGTCCGGCATGACGGTCGAAGAGACGCTTGGAGCATTGATAAAGCAATCTGAAGGACATCGTATCAAGTCAGTAATTTCTGATGTGAGGTCCTTAGTTACAGAGGGTTACTCTTTATCTGATGCTATCGCGCTATACCCTCAAAGTTTCCCTGAAATATATCAAGCCTCTATTTCGGCGGGCGAGCAGTCTGGTACTCTTGGCAGAGTGCTAGACAGACTTGCGGACTATCTTGAAGACAGCCATCAGATGCAGCAGAAGATAAGCCAAGCGGTGGTTTACCCGATCTTTTTGTTTATCGTTTGCAGTCTAATTTTAGTCGCTCTTATTACCATGGTTGTGCCAAAGGTGGTGACTGTTTATCAAGATACAGGGCAAGAGTTACCTTGGCTGACGGTGTTGGTCATAGCCATTTCAGATTTTCTAGTTGCTTATGGTTTGTGGCTGGCCGTTGGAATAATTGCGTTGGTGTTAGGCCTGCGTTATCTGTTCCAGCGGGAGGGTCCAAAATTTTGGTTACATTCTTTATATCTAAAAGTGTTTGGTTTAAGGAAGATGGTTCAGAACATCGATTCGGCGAGAATGTCTCGCACTCTTTCTATTATGGTAGGCTCGGGTGTGCCGATCCTTGCGTCAATGCGCGCTAGCGAAGCGGTGATGAACAATGTTGTTTTACAGAAGGATTTAAATCAAGCAACCGAAGAAGTCGCGCAGGGTATATCAATAGGCCGAGCGCTTGAGCGTGGTGGTCGTTTTCCTCCGTTATTGGTCCATATGGTGGCGAGTGGTGAAAACAGCGGTCGATTAGATCACATGCTTGATAAGGCGGCGTCGGCTACAGAAATCGAAATGCAGACTCGTATTTCAATGATGGTGAGTTTGTTGGGTCCGTTGATGATATTGCTAATGGGTATGATGGTTTTTATAATTGTATTGGCGATCCTGATACCCATTTTTAATATTCAGCAAATGATCGCAATATAACGCTAGGCTGAAACAACGAAAAATCACGCCATTAAAATTCAGCTCGAGCATGCAACACTAGATTTACTGCAATGTTCACTAGTAAATTTACAACTTGGTATGGATGATTGGCATATTCAAACAATCGCTAAAAATGGAACAATCAATAAAACAAAACATGAAAAAACTATCTAATACCCGTACTAACATCCGTACTAATATTCGTACGTATCAAAGTGGCTTTACGTTGATCGAAATCATGGTGGTGGTAATTATCATCGGTCTGTTAGCGACGCTAATCGTGCCCAATATTATTGGTCAGCAAGAAAAAGCGCTAGAAATTAAAGCGAAAGCCGATGTGCGCGCTATATCAACACAGCTATCAATGTACAAACTAGACAACTTTAGTTACCCCTCGACGTCCCAAGGGCTAGGCGCTTTGGTAACAAATCCGGGTAAGAGCACTTGGCGTCAATATCTAAATAAGATGCCAAAAGATCCGTGGCAGAACCCGTATCAGTACGCTTACCCTGGTAGTAAAAACCCTAACTCTTATGATATTTGGAGTTATGGAGGCGACGGCGCACCTGGCGGCGAAGGTCATGCGGCCGATATCGGTAATTGGGATCCGCAGCAATAAAGTAATTGCTGAGCTGTGTTCTAGCTAGGCTCTACAGGTCTAGCTGCTCTAAATGGTTAATGTTTTTAAAAGAACCTGCTTTATCGCTAAAGTCGGTTTTTGACGTGTTAACGCGCTTAAACCAATCACGCAGAGCGAGGTTGCCGAGGGCATAGAACTCAAGCAAATCTTGCCAAGCTTCAGCGCGAATTAGGCAATGCAGGTTTTGTAAACGCTCACCATCAAAAGCCACACTTACATCACTTCTTTTTTCCGCTAGATTGGCATAAAGTCTAGCGACTAAATCGCATGGAATATTGGGTGTGTCACAAGGTGTGACCATTAAGGCTGTCGGATTTTCATTGACTAAGTTTTTAGTTAAGTGATTGATTGCACTGCAAATTCCCGCAATCGGTCCATCGAACGCAGGGTGTTCGTCAGACACTATCGGAACTCCAAATGTTCTATAGTCCGGGAGGTGTCGATTAGCACTAATGACTATGTTTGGTACCTGTTTCGTTAGCGCACAATACGTGTGCTCGATTAGAGTCCTTCCATGCCAGAGTACCAATCCTTTGTCTTTACCGCCCATGCGCGAGCCTTGGCCACCTGCCAGTATGAGTCCAGTTATTAGAGAATCGGTATTGAGCATATTTTAAATGGAGCGCTAAGGTCGAAAAAGGAGGTGAGGTATCTTTTAATATGAGCTCTTTTAGATACTCTCCTACATTAATATGAGAGAGTTGCGGCATAATGCCACGCGACTATTTAATCACAAACCTGTTCGATTATTGAGATTCATTCGTTTATTCTTCTAGATAATGTAGGTTTGATTCAACCAAAGGAGATTCTATGACAAACGCCTTAATAGCACCGGCCACAGTGCTTCTGCTAGTTACTTTTTTAGTCTGGCTATTGATGCTTGTCCGCCGTGTCGGGGAGACGCAAAGCAAGAAAATTCATCCACAAAAGTTGGCGACACCTGAAGGCGTTCGCGAGCACCTGAGTGATCGTGCGCTTGCGGTCAGTAATTGCTTTAGAAATATGCTCGAAGTGCCCGTTGTGTTCTACGTGGTCTGTATCTTCATTACACTCACTAATCAAGTCGATTCTATGTACCTAAGCATGGCTTGGGCATTTGTGGGATTACGAGCCGTTCAGGCGGCTGTTCACAGCACGTATAACCGTGTAATGCATCGTTTTATTGCTTACCTTTTGGGTTCGATCGTTGCCTGGGCAATGGTGATTAGGTTTGCACTCTCCGTTATTTGAATTCGTATTCCCTGTTATTCGGGTGTGCTCTTTCTTGTGCTTGGAGCTGCTCTTGTTTAGATGAGTTCCAAATGCGCTCTAACTTTTCCTTCTAGTTCTTTATAAGAACGCTCAACTCGCTGTTCTGAAACGCTGTAGCGTGTCTTCAATTGTTGAGCAAATAATGACACTCTCCATTCCTCCAGCATCCACGCGAAATCGGCGGCTCCAGGAATCGTGATAGTGACGTAGCTTAGATGTTCGCTTTTATCCACCAGGCCTTGTTGTTGCAGAGGCCTGCAGACACGTTCGATTAATGCATCTAATGCTGTTTGCCATTTCGCAAGAGTCTGAGTGCTCAGTTCATCTGGGTCAGCTCTGTCTTGAATTCGCGCTGATCGTTGGCTAATAGCCTTAAACAAACGAGGGTATTGTTGTAGATCGGCTGGAGGGGTGAGTAAAAGGTGGTTCGGATCGCATAATCTGTAAATCTGCCCCTTCATGTCTTCGATTGCTTCATCGGCACTCACAGTAGGAGCGTCGGTGTTCATTAATTCATGTAGGAGTTCCTGTTGCTGCGTTAACACGGTGCGTAGCTGGTCGGCTGTGGTTAAGGCTGTTTTGTGCCAGTTCGGATCCAGTTGGCGCACTAAAGCTATGAACTCTGAATGCGAGTGTGGCTGGCCATGATCCTTAATGGCCTCTGCAATGCCAGATCTCAGAGCGATATACACAATGGGGCCAATCCATCTTTCCTCGCTCAACTGAGTTCGACTTCGAGTGGTTTTTTTAAAGCCTGTCTTAAACTCTTGTGCTGACGCTTTGTGACTTTGCCCTTGATTGGTAGACAAATTCAGGTTCTTAAGTTGCGCTGCCAGAGAATTTGTCTGACTAGCCCCCGATGAAGCGTTATCGCTTGTTTGTTTCGACGTTTTACCGCGAGGCTGATTATTTATATTTTTCTTTGGTTGTTTGTTGGAATCTTGTCTTAATCGCTGTCCGATTTCCTTGAGTAACAGAGTTATCGTACTGCGTTGGCTAACTTCTAGCTCTTTTTGAATCAAGTAAGGTAGCGCGAACTGGTTGTGGAATAGGGCTACTTTGCGAGATTCATTCAACTCTAAATCGATGGAACCGTCTTTTTGAATACGGTGCATTGGATACGTGACTACCGTCATTCCATGATGGCGATAGCTCACGGGATCTAAGGTTAAACTTGGATGCCATTGCGTTACATCTGATCGTTCAAAGTCCTTGCGTTCTTTGGCCTGACTGGCATGAAGCCGATTACTGACGGCATCAGCGTATCGCTGTTTCAGGGGCAGCAAGTCACGTCCTACTTCGATCAACGATCCATCAACGTCCTCAATCGAGTAATTCATCCGCAGGTGGTGTTCTAACTTTTTCTCGTTCCACGCATCAAGAGGGATCTTTGTTCCGCGCGTTTTATACAATAGCTCGCCCAACACCTTAATCAATGGCGCATCTTGAGCCGATAGCTTGTCGATAATTCGAGCAACGGCGTCATTCGCTGGTGTGTAGCTTTGACGTATTGGTTTGGGTAGGGTTTTGATTAGAGCCGCGCATTTATCAGCTAATAGTCCAGGTACTAGCCAGTCGCCGATATGTGTTGGCAATGGTGCTAATAGCTCCACCGGTACGTGCAGGGTTACACCATCGTCGTCACTGCTCGGGTCAAACAGGTAGCTGAGCCGTAAATCTTTGCCTTGAATGGATAACGAATTTGGAAAACTCGCTTCTATTGATTGTTGCTCAGTAGATTCAACAAATTGTTCTGTGCGAAGTTTAAGGCGATCATTGCCACCTGCAATTGCCCATTTTTCGAATGCCTGGACATTGGCACAATCGGTAGGGACGTGCTCAGCGTAAAAGTCTGACATCCATAGGTCGCTGAGGGCCAACGTGCGGCGTCGCATTTTGACCTCATACTTTTCAAGTAGAGCGAGCATCTCTTGATTGTGGCGCATAAAGCTAATCTCGCGCCGTTTTGGTTCATACATAGCCTCGACCAAGGCTTCTTGAATAAAAATAATACGGGCTTCTTCCAAGTTCACAGTTTGATACGAGCATGACTCGCCCTGTTTAAGAGTAAGCCCTTTGTAAAGAGATTTTCGAAGTGCGGTGACATTGCCACGGGTCTTTTTGAAACGGGGTTCGCTGTAGCTGTATTTCAAGTAGTCTTTGGCGTATATCATGACCCAGTCTGGGCGAATGACCGCTACGTTACGTGCGTATAAGCGATTGGTCTCTGTGAGCTCGGTCGCCACTAGCCATTTCGCTTTAGTTTTTTTTAGGCTAGAGTCATTGCCTATAACGATCGCTCGATTGCGTGTGCCCACGTAATTTCCGTCAACACTACGGTTGAGTATATTAGATAAGAACCCTGCAACGATTGAACGATGTAAGGATTCATAACGATTGGACTCAAGGTCTAGCTGCGTTTTAAACTTTTTATTGTTTGAATCGGTTTCAAGCTTGGTCCACTTGATCGGCTTTTTAGCCATGCCTGCGCACATAGACTTAAGTTGCCTTACAAGGTCGCGCCACTCGAACACCCGTTGAATCGACCAACGCTGTCTCTCACATAACTCTTTAAACCCTTTGTTGGACAGCGTCTGTCGATTGTCTTCAATGCTTTGCCACAACATCAATTGTGAACCGAAATCAGACTGAGGATGTAGCGGAGCAATGCGGTTTGCTGGACCTTTTTCTTTACTGTTGTTTTTCTCCGATGCATGGGGTTGGGTTGGCTTGATCTCTCTTACATCACGCATACTTTGTGCTGCAGCAACAATTATTGCGTCTAACAAGAACTCAGAGTCGCGTGCTTCGACTAGCATTCTTGCAAGCTGTGGGTCGACGGGTAGATCGCTCATTAGGCGACCAATAGGCGTCAATTTTTTAGTTAAATCAATTGCCCCAAGTTCCTGCAATTGTTTGATACCGTCGTTGAGCAGTCGATTGTCGGGCTGATCCAAGAAATCGAATTTCTTAGGGTCTTTTACCCCAAGCCGGATCATTTGCAGTACTACCGAGGTCAAGTTGCTGCGTAGGATTTCAGCCGGTGTAAATGCCTCACGCTTGTCAAAGTTCTCTTGGCTATACAACCGAAAACAAACACCGTTACGCACCCGGCCACACCGGCCCATACGTTGGTTAGCGCTCGCTTGGGAGATTTCAGCAATAGGCAGTTTCTGGACCTTAGCCCTGAAGTTGTATTGCGATACCCTTGCTACCCCTGGGTCAATGACATAAGCAATGCCAGGCACCGTAATCGATGTCTCAGCAACATTGGTCGCGAGTACCACTTTTCGGTGTTGTGAAGGTTGAAACACTTTGTTTTGTTCTGCGACACCTAAACGTGCATAAAGAGGTAATACATCCAAGGAAATGTTCAAGCCACGAACTGCTTTCGCGGCTGCACGAATTTCGCGCTCTCCAGCACAAAAAACCAAGATGTCTCCCGATGTCTTAAAACTGCCTGCTGCTTCTTCGCGGACGATCAACCCTACGGTATCGGCAATGACATCTTCGATATTTTCAGTGTTTGAACTCCTGCCTTGATCACCATCTTGATACAGCACTTCAACAGGAAAAGTTCGGCCTGAGACTTCAATAACAGGCGGTTTTGTGTCACCGCGACTGAAGTATTCCGCAAAAGAGTCCAGGTCAATTGTTGCCGATGTAATAATAAGTTTGAGGTCAGCGCGCTTTTTGAGAAGCGGCTTTAGTAACCCGAAAATAAAATCTATATTGAGGCTCCGCTCATGCGCCTCATCAATAATAATAACTTCGTAGCGGCTTAGCCAAGGGTCGCGCTGAAACTCGGCCAACAACACCCCATCAGTCATTAGCTTTAACTGAGTGGTGTCGCTGGATACATCTTTAAACCGGATTTGGAAGCCTACACGCTGACCAATTTCACAGCCCATCTCTTGAGCAATACGGCTAGCAACGGTACGAGCAGCAATACGCCTAGGCTGCGTATGCGCGATAAGACCACGAGTCCCTAAACCCGCTTCTAAACAGATCTTCGGCAGCTGTGTGGTTTTGCCAGAGCCCGTAGCACCGGCAAGGATGACTATCTGATTGTCGACAATCGCCTTCTTAATCTCGTCTCGTCGAGCACTAATAGGTAAGGCATCATCAAACGTGAACGAAGTAGGGCGTTGACTAATTTCTTCAGTCAATCGCGCAGAGGCAAAGATTTCTTTCTCGGTCTTAGCAAGGAGCATTGTGTCTTTGTTCTTACGAGCACGGTTAAGCGACGCACGTAATCGGTGTTGATCACGACACTGGGCTCGATTTAACTGAGTAGTAATTGCTTTGGGGCTACTAAGGCTCAAGACAGATATAAAGTGTGTTTAGCGGTAAAGCGCCGATTATACGTATCTAATTCACAAAACAATGAAGTAGATGTCGAAAAAGTACGAAGGTTCTTTTATACTCTCGCGCTCTTCCAAGGGAATCTTAATTTTTTAAGCCTGAGGAACTAAAGAGTTACGCGCCCGTAGCTCAGCTGGATAGAGTACCTGGCTTCGAACCAGGTGGTCGGGAGTTCGAATCTCTCCGGGCGCGCCATATATAAAAATACCGGCCTCGAGGCCGGTATTTTTATATATGGTGAGCTCGGAAGACATGATGAGAACTCCACAGTTCGACAAAATCGTCAGGAACGATTTTGAACAGCCGCAGGCTGCAACTTCGTTGTGACCCCGTAAGGGGTGAGGCGCAAGGGCGCGCCGAATAATCTCTCCGGGCGCGCCATTAATCTATCGACCGAGTTTTGCGCGGTTTTTTTTAATATGTGGCCTGCTCGGAGAATGTGAAGAGAACTTTCCTTCGACATTTGAGGCTCAGACTTCGAGCGTAAGCTGTTTTAAGTTTTACGCCCAAGACCCAGTAATTCAACATCCGGCGCGTTGCGAGTCGGTACATCAAGGTTACGAGGCGTAGTCGAAGATGCGCTCCGAACATCCTTCAGCATGGCTGATCGAACAAAGTTAACCATGTCATTGCGAATGCGGTCATCAGTCCAGTGGCCAACCTGCCCATACTTGACCAAAGTAGTATTGGCTTTTTGTTGTACGTAAATCTGTTGTGCTTTGTTCCAACGATTTGCAATATCTTCTCCGACCAGTGCAAATACGAGTTTGCGTTATGCATCAGAATACGCATCGCTAAATTGCAGTGCATCGTTGTCTTCTGCAGCTCTCATGAAAATCAATTGGGCCAGACCCTCCCAAGCTTGTTTGTCAAACCATCTTCCTGTGAGTTCGGTCATGTCAGATATCCCTAAGGGTTAGGGCAATGCCTGTTTGTTTAGCGCGTTAACTGGCAGCTTAGGGAAAGCATTCACCGCACCGGACACTACCGCTAGCAATTTGTCTGGGTGTAGAAAAGCAAAGCGGTTAGAGAAGGTGCCAGAAGCCGAAAATCCAACAATCAGGAGCTTGTTCTCAACAATATATTTCTGCGCAGCTAATTTTTTCTGTGCGTCTATTGCCATGCTTAGAAGTTGAAGATCTAACCGAACAGCAGGGCCTTCTTTGATGTGCATTGTGTCTTGGTCAAGCGCATGGGTGTAGACCAAGCTGTTCGTCTCGCTTCGCGGGAATACCGGCATTAGCAAGGGCATATTCAAGTCGTGCGCGATCATTGGGCCGGGGGCCTAAGCCCAAGATGGCTTTGCGAGTCTTTTCAGTATGTAGTGCTAGATCATAACTTACGCCAGAGTTGTTAGTTTCCACTACAAGATATTGCTTTTCGAATTCTGAATGCGATTTGGGTATTAGTAAGTAATATGGGTAGTTGAACCCAGCGCTGGGGTTGGCAGGTACTAATATTAGATTATTGTCTGTTTGATGATATTCGTCTTCAGTCTGCGCACAAGTGTGCACATAGGGTGCGACAAAGCTTGAAATAGCCAACAGAACCAACAATCCCTTAGCGATATTTGTCATAGGTTTCTGACCAAGAAGTGCTAAGTCGTCACGCTAAAAGCGAAAATTCCATTGTGCTTTAAAGACAATAGACGTGTCTAGAGTCTCGTCGGTTATCCGGTCACGTGATTGATTAAACACTAACAAGTATTCTCGATCGGCGCGGGGCTGGTAACGTAAGCGACTGTTTATCGATACGGTATTACTCCCATTGTCAGCCTGAACCAAGCTGAGCAATGCCCAGCGGCTGCTAAACGCATAGTTTAACTTTGCTGAGAAAACTCGGCTAGTGAACTCGCCTTGTGGTAATTCAATATGGTTTTGCGACATAGAAACGGATGCCAACCAGTGTTTGTTAGGACGCCATTCAATTTCAGGTCTGATTTCAAGTCGAGTGCCTCCAAAGAAGTCACCATCGGCAATTTCTAATTCCATTCTCAAAGGTCGCTGAAAACCTGTTTCAACATACACTCCATACCGATCTGATGTATAGAGCCCTGGTGTTATCTGGATATCGTTTGGCAATTGAAACGTCTCAATTACGCCCTCTTTAGTTTGACCGACGAAAAATGTGAAAAAATCATTACGTTTGGATTGCCCTTCGAGAGGGTGAATAAAAGCGCTTTGACTCTGAATGCTTCCATTGATCGTATCAGCCCTAAAATACTGTGCGCGGCCTCCGAGCCATTGCCAAAATCCATTATCTAGCCTGTGGCGATATCGCATCTGGGAATCAACCAACTCGACACCACGGCGATTAACAAAGCCTAACGCAGGGTTAAAGTTATCTTCGATACGACGGTAATCCATATAACCGTCCCACTTGTCGTTTGGGTAGCTAATACCAAAACCATATGCCGTTTGACCTACGTTGACACCTTGCGTATTACTTTCTTGGTACCAAGCGTTTGCGTTTAAACGTTTGTCGCCCTTAAAGCGCGTTGTTCGATAATTGTAGTCAACGCCCATTAAGCTGTTATCTAGATCAGAGTTTGGATCGCCTTTAGTAGCAATAAAACCGAAGTCTGACTCTTCAAAGACATTGCGAGAGGCTCGAGCAACTAAGAGGTCTTCATCGCCGCCAGTGATTCCAGCTTCTTGTTTTATTGCTAGGGCGCCTATGTTCCAATCTCCCGCGCGTCCTGATAAACGAGCGCCTACATCAATTTCGAGCGGTCGTCCATCGCCAGAAAGACCAATTTTTCTTGAAAAGAAGGGGCGACCATTTTGGTCAATGTTGCCGAACTCAAATATACTTGCGTCGCGCAGGAAGAACTCACGCTTTTCGGGAAAAAAGAGCGAGAAGCGGTTCAAGTTGACTTGTACGTCGTCAACGTCCGTTGCCGAGAAGTCGGTGTTAAATGTAAGGCCTGCGGTCAAAAATGGAGTGATGTTATAAAAGCCTGTTAACGATGGTTCGATGTTTTCGCTGCGCTGGCCTTTAGAGTCATCTTCGGCAATTAGGGCGATAGAAGGGCTGAGTTCAAGCCCTATGCCTTGTGAGAAGCCCTCAACGCCATTTAGATACCCGCTTACCGCAGGCTTGTTGCTGCGATTGCTTGAAGACCACGCCATCTCCTCGCCGTTACGTGGATAAACTCGGCCGAAATTAATTCCCCACTGCTTTGCATTCGGGTCGAACGAAATTGACCGTATGGGAATGGCCATCTCCCCAGACCATCCCCAATCATGTACTTTGGTTTCGACGTGCCAGACAGTACTCCAGTCTTCTATGAAGTAGTCATTTCCAAAAAGGGCATCACGCCGAATACCATTTGCATTGGTCTGAAGAAAATAGGAATTACGCCGATCGTTAAATGTATCGATGTAGACCGCAAACCGGTCGTCTGAAAAATAGTTTTGCCCTTGTATCAAACCTTTGGCCGAAAGAGTACTCACATTTGTGTCGAACGCTTTGAACGCAACATATATATATTGAGAGTCGCGAGCCAGTTGAACTTCTGTACGCTGCGATGGGTTACCTTTGTCGGTAGGACGAATTTGATGAAAATTAGAGATGATGGGCGCTGTTTGCCATATTACATCATTGATATTGCCATCTATAACCACAGGGTTAGCGGAGTCTATGATGGCAAGTTGCGTTTCTGGAAACCCACTTTGCGCGGAAGAATTTGTCGGTAAGAAAATGAGTGAGGTGGCTAAAAGGGTGACTAATGTAACCGCGGTTGCGGACGAGTAGGCCACGGCCAAATCTGTTTTAATTGTCATCATTGTTACAACGCAAAATTTATTTTTTTATTATGTTAAGAAGATACTCTGACATGAAAGGTGATGTCCGCATCTGTTAAACTTTAGTCATAAAATCATTAATATAGAACACCCTATGAAATCTCATGTTGCGCCCTTAGCTGGCAAAGTAATTGAAATTCTTTCCGCTAATGGCGACTTGGTAGATCCAGGACAAATTGTCTTGACTCTAGAGTCGATGAAGGTACACGTAAAGGTAGAGGCAGAAGTGGCCGGCCGTGTCCTAGATTTGCGGGTAAAGCTCAATGACTCTGTGGGGCGTGGTGAAGTATTGTTTGATGTATTACCAGGGGATTCCGCGCTCGAAAATGAACACGCGGCAAGTTCCACTGCGTCTAGGGTTAAATCGTCCGTTAACGACCCAGAAACAGCTCTCGCACAAGAGTCAATTCGATTGCATTCGCTCGCTGACGATGCTCATCGAGAGCAAGCTGTCAAAAAGCGGCATGACAAGGGCTATTTGTCCGCTCGAGAGAACCTAGCGCTTTATTGTCAGGCAGAGTCGTTTAGAGAATATGGACGTTTAGCCGTTGCAGCTCAGGCATCTCGTTATTCCAAAGAACAGTTGCGAGAAAATACGGCCGCCGATGGTGTTATTACAGGTATGGGAAAAGTTCCTTTAGGACTCGATTCTGCTGCCAGCGAAGGACTAAAAACAACGTTCATTATTAACGATTATTCTGTTTTGGCAGGAACCCAAGGTTATTATCATCATGCCAAGATTGATCGCATGTTAGATGTGGCCGAACAACAGCGTACTCCGGTCGTGATGTATACCGAAGGCGGCGGCGGTCGACCAGGTGATACCGACGTATTGCATATTAACTCTGGACTTGGCTGTACGACTTTTTCTAATTGGGCAAGATTGGAAGGCGTAGTGCCACGTATTTCGGTGGCTAATGGGTATAACTTTGCAGGTAACGCTGCGTTATTTGGTGCGGCCGATATACGCATTGGTACCCGCCAGTCTTGGATAGGGATGGCCGGACCCGCAATGATATCGGGCGGTGGCTTAGGTGACTTTAAACCTAAAGATATTGGGCCCGTTGATGTTCAATCGACAAATGGTGTGCTTGATTTAGTGGCTGACGACGAGACACACGCTGCGACTCTCGCAAAACAAATACTGGGATACTTGACCGGTTGGACGGCGTCTGAAATAGCCGCGCCTCAAAGCGATCTTGACCATTTTATGCCAAGCAATCGCAAACTTACTTACTCAATGGTCGAATTACTTGCAGGAGTGTTTGATCAAGACAGTGTGCTTGAGTTGCGAGAGGGTTATGGAGGGGCGATTAAGACTTTATTCGCGCGCCTCAACGGAATGGCAGTAGGTGTGCTCGCTAGTGATTGTTCGGTAAACGGGGGCGCTATTGATGTAGCCGCAGGACACAAGAGTGCTGAGTTTTTAGAACTGTGCAATACCTGGAACATCCCCGTTGCGATCTTTTGCGACACACCGGGGTTTATGGTTGGACCAGCGCATGAAGAATTAGGAGCAGTACGCGAACTCGCAAAATTATTCGGTAGTGGTGCAGCCCTAGATGTACCGAGTGTAGGCGTTGTAGTCCGCAAGTGCTATGGTCTTGGCGGACAAGCGTTGCTCGGTGGCAGCACTAAAATGCCTGACGCGGTGGTGGCTTGGCCAACTGGAGAATTTGGTGCCATGGGCTTAGAAGGAGCGGTACAGTTGGGTTTTAAGAAAGAGCTAGCAGCGTGCCAGTCTGACGAAGAGCGAGAAACGTTATTTAGCGACCTTTTGGCTGAGCAGTATCGGCGTGGGGCAGCTACTGAAGTAGCGACAGTTCTCGAGATTGACGCCGTCATTCAGCCAAGTCAGACAAGACAGTGGTTGCTTGATTGCCTGTTTTGATTGCCTAGTTCTCAGGCTGTTTGGTTGGTGTATGAGTTTTTGCGAAGCAGCACTGTTATTATAAAAAAATTAGTCTGAGTCAAAATCACCACTTGTTACAGAGTAGAGCATGAAAGAGAAAACTATTATTGGTCGCAGCGAATGGTGTGCCTTCCCTGATCTTCACGTAGCAGCAATTAAGGCACGAGTTGACTCAGGCGCTAAAACGTCTTCTATTCATGCGTTTAATATAGAAACGTTTGAGCGGGACGATGCGCCATGGGTTCGGTTTGAAGTTCACCCACTGGTAAATGATTTGGATATCACCATTGTTTGCGAGCAAGCCGTTGCCGACAAACGTTTAGTGAAGAGCTCGAGCGGCGAGGCTGAGTCTCGTTATGTTATCCGGACACCTATACAGCTTGCGGGAAAGGTTTGGGAGGTTGATTTAACCTTATCCAATAGAGACTCAATGGGGCATAGGATGTTGTTAGGCCGTGAAGCGATGAATGGACGCCTCATTATCGACCCAAGTTTAAGTTGTACGCAGGGACGTATGAAGATTAATGATCTCAAGAAGGCATACAAGGAAGCATCTGTACTCGCGGCTAAAATGTCTTTAGAATTTTCTATCAATACGAGTTCGTAGTTCAGGGGCGGTGCATTCTGTTGTATCAATCAGCAAGCTTGGGTTAGTCAGTAATATACTGAAGAGGTAGTTCCGTAGTGTGTTTCACTTCCTCCATTGCAAAAAACGCACTGACATCTTCGAGCTCCACTTTTGCAATTAATTTTTGATATACGTCGTCGTAGCTTTTAATGCTAGGGACTACTGCTTTGAGCATGTAGTCAATGCTGCCTGACATCCTATAGAACTCTACGATCTCAGGTAATTCGTCAATTGCCGCTTTAAATTGCTCAAACCATGCTTGACTGTGATGACGGGTTCGTATGTTTATAAACACAGTTACACCAAGATTAAGTTTATCTTTGTCGAGTAGGGCAACGCGCTTATGAATAAATCCTTGTTCTTGCAATTTTTGCAGTCGACGCCAGCAGGGGTTTGCCGTCAGGTTGATCTTCTCAGCCAACTCGGCCACGCTAATATCGGCGTTGTGTTGTAGGTGCTTTAAAATTAGCCGGTCGTATGTATCCATATCCTTTTCGACAAACTTCAGCAGTTTGATAATTTTATTCTAATTATGAGGCATTATGCGGGATTATTTTATGGTGTAAATCGATTTTAGTGATTTTTATGGTAAGAGTTTGCAGTGTTATGTGGTTATTGTTTGTCTGGAAATGGCTGAAGTTAGCGCCTGCGCCGCTAAAAACTAAGTCCAATTTATATTAATCACGGAGCACCGCATGTCTCGTTTTCAAACGCTATTTACTGAGCATCCACAGAAAGTTGGCGAAACCTATTTCCAGCATCTCGGCGTCGCTGGTTCGTTTGGTTTACTGTTTTTAAAACTTGCTGGAATGTCCTTTGTTCATGCGTTATTCCCATGGTGCTATGAACGCGCGGCAAGCGATCGAATAGAATTGCTTCACGATGAACTGTGTATCAAACGCGCTCGTACTATAGAGTGAGCGCTTTGAAATGTGTACAACAAATTAAAAAAGCTTTAGCCGCCGCAACTTCTAGTAGTGGTTACTTAGCTGCTGATATATGCGCTATTTCTTTTTGGTAGGTCGGATGCAAACTACGCTCTCGGCTCAGCAGACTATAGCTTCTAGAGCATATGCCTTAAGCCCGTATTGAGCATCGCAGAGACGAGTTTACTAAGCGCGTCTTTAGTCGTCTAGAATGAAATTGCGTGCACGCTATCGCGGTATCATTCGGTCTTAAAAGGATACTCTAACTAACTTGAAAATTTCCGTGACAGCACCTATCAGCAATCTGAATATGGATTTGGCTAAGCAAATCGTTATCGACACCACTGCTATGGAGTGGCAACCAAGCCCGGCACTCGGTGTACTCCGAAAACCTTTAGCGCGAGAAGAACGCGAATCAGGTCATGCAACCAGTATCGTAGAATATGCGGCAGGGGCGAGATTTAAACGACACGAACATCCAAAAGGAGAGGAGATTCTTGTGCTGAGCGGTGTGTTTTCTGACGAATCGGGGGATTATGGACCAGGGCATTATTTTCGTAATCCCGCGGGCTCTGGTCACGCACCCTTTAGTGAGGGTGGTTGTACGTTGCTCGTTAAGCTGTGCCAATTTCAAAATGGAGACACCGAACGCGTGAGTATTGGAACACAGCAGTCTCAATGGCTGCCAGGGCAGGGTGGTATGCAAGTAATGCCGTTGCATTCCTTTGGTACTGAGCACACTGCATTGGTAAAATGGCCAGCAGGAGAACGATTCAAACCTCATTACCATGTAGGCGGCGAGGAGATTTACGTTATCTCGGGTGTGTTTCAGGACGAGTTTGGTTCCTACGCTGCGGGTACATGGCTTCGTAGTCCGCATATGTCTCAACATTTCCCGTTTGTGGAAGAAGAGACTATTATCTGGGTCAAGACAGGGCATCTCGCGTTAGCCGACTAGACAAACCTAAAGTTGACTGACGTATTTAAAAAAATCATAGCGCGTGCTTCGCAGGGCTAACCTTATGTTAAATATTCACTTTTTTTGTGTTGGCGGTACGATCGACAAAATTTATTTTGATGCCAGCAGCAAGTATGAAGTTGGATCGCCTGCGGTAAAGGCGTTACTGGCGGATCTGCCGACTAATATTGATGCAACTGTAACGTCTGTAATGGCTAAGGACAGTTTAGAAATGACTGATGACGATAGGGTCGATCTGCTTGAGGCGGTCAGCGCAGCACCACAGAAGTTAATCGTTATTACCCACGGCACAGACACCATGCCGATGACGGCCGAATACTTAAAGGCGAATGGCGGTGATAAATTAGCCGACAAGGTCATTGTGATGACGGGAGCATTGGCGCCGGCTATCTTTAAAGACAGCGATGCGGAGTTCAATTTGGGCTCAGCCGTCGCCGCGAGCCAGTGTTTAGACCCCGGTGTTTACATTGCCATGAATGGTGAAGTTTTTGTGGCTGGTAAAGTTTATAAAGATCTTAAGAAGAGTCGCTTTGTAGCCAAATAGCGTGCTCTACATTTTTTCGAAAAGCTATTAGAAACAAAAAAAGCCCGTTTAGACAAAAATCTAAACGGGCTTTTTAAATAACGCTAAAAATCAGCAGTTGTTAGCTAGCGAGCAATAAACGGTTTATTCGTTTCACATAGTCCGCAGGGTCTTTTAGTTGTGCGCCTTCGCTTAAAGCCGCTTGATCGAACAACACTTGCGCCCAATCGGCCAGAGACTCGTCGTCTGCCTTAAGTCCCTTGATGAGCGGATGCTCAGGGTTTATTTCTAGAATCGGCTTAGAGCTTGGTGCATCTTGGCCCATAGCTTTCATAATACGTTCTAGGTTAGCGCCCGGATCGTTCTCGTCAGCCACCAAGCATGCAGGGGACTCAGTTAAGCGGGATGTTAAACGAACCTCTTTTACAGAATCAGCGAGCGCCTCAGCAAGCTTGTCTGTGATGCTGCTCATTGATTCTTTTTGCTCTTCTTGCTGCTGTAACTCGTCTTCAGAAAGATCTAGGTCGCCTTTGCTGACAGACTGAAGCTTCTTTCCATCAAAATCAGGCAAGCTGTTGACCAGCCATTCGTCTACAGGATCACTTAGTAACAACACTTCTAAGCCTTTTTTGGTAAACATCTCCAAATGCGGAGACCCAAGAGCCGCTCGATGAGTTTCGGCAGTAATGTAGTAAATCGTTTCTTGGCCATCCTTCATGCGTGCAACATAGTCACTCAGAGAAACCGTTTGGGACTCCTCGTTGCTGTGTGTGCTCGCAAATCTAAGTAGGCCTAATAATGTGTCCTTGTTGGCAAAATCCTCAACCATGCCTTCTTTCATTACTTGACCGAACTCGTTCCAAAACGACTGATAAGCCTCTGAATCGTCTTTAGCGACGCGAGTTAATTCATCAAGCACGCGTTTAACGGCGCGGGTTTTGATTTTTTGAATATCACGATCGCTTTGTAAAATTTCGCGCGAAACGTTAAGCGGTAAATCAGCTGCATCGATAACCCCCTTTACGAACCTAAGGTAATTAGGCATCAGGTTTTCGGCGTCATCCATAATGAATACACGGCGCACGTAGAGCTTTAGGCCCTTACGATTTTCTCTGTTCCACAAATCAAAAGGCGCTTTCTTAGGGATGAACAACAGTGACGTGTATTCAATGTTGCCCTCAACCTTGTGGTGCAAAGTTGATAGAGGCGGCTCCATGTCATAGCTTAAGCCTTGATAAAAGCTTTGGTACTCTTCTTCGCTAATCTCATTTTTAGGACGTGCCCAGAGAGCTGTACCTGTATTGACCGCCTCGTATTCACGCGGAGCGTTTTCGTCTGGCTCGCCTTCTTCGTTAAGAACTGGGGCACCCAGCATTTTAATTGGCAGAGAAATATGTTCAGAGTAGGTGTTAATGATGTGGCGCAGACGTTGGTCTTGCAGGTATTCCTCTTCTTCGTCGCGAAGATGCAGAGTTATTCGCGTGCCTACTTCAAGATCGCCCGCTTCACCAATGCTGAATTCGCCTTTGCCGGCAGACTCCCAACTTACGCACTCATCGCTGCCTGCCTTTCGAGTTTCTAACACAACTTTGTCGGCAACCATAAAAACGGAGTAAAAGCCTACGCCAAACTGGCCAATTAGGTTTACGTCAGAATCGGCGTCTTTGCCTTTAGCTTGTTGCATTGCCTGCATAAAGCCTTTAGTGCCAGAACGGGCGATGGTGCCGATGTTTTCAATAACTTCATCATGGCTCATACCAATACCATTGTCGCTAATGGTCAAGGTTTTCGCGTCTGCATCTATATCGATCTTTACGGCGAGCTCTTCGCCATCCACCAAAAGACTGGCATCAGTTAGTGCTTCGAATCGACGTTTGTCGATCGCGTCTGAGGCATTCGATATGAGTTCGCGTAGAAAAATCTCTTTTTGGCTATACAGCGAGTTAATCATTAGGTCGAGTAGCTGGCTGATCTCGGTTTGAAAAACGTGTGTCTCTTGTTTGCTCATAATTGGTTTATTAATAGTCGTGAAGTTAAAAATGATCCGTGTTGAATCGTTGTAGATGGACGAGTAATAGGGGCGCAATGCCCAAACTTCAAGAGTTGGAGGCAATGAAACGGTTTGAGAGACGAATAGTTGTTTTTTTAGTTAAATTCGTTGACGCAAATGTGGTCTGTGAGTATAGTCGCGCCTCAGCGAATTTGGGTCACGCTATGAGTTGCTTCTTCAAGACTGCTTTGTACTGTTTACAGATACAAGTGAATATTGAAAAAGATAGTGGATGTGATCCGTCAGTCGGGGTGTAGCGCAGCCTGGTAGCGCATCTGGTTTGGGACCAGAGGGTCGGGGGTTCGAATCCCTCCACCCCGACCAATTCGCAGTCGATAAGAGTTGAGCGCCCGTAGCTCAACTGGATAGAGCAACGGCCTTCTAAGCCGTAGGTTACAGGTTCAAGTCCTGTCGGGCGCGCCATACTTTACGCTCGATGAATAGGCTTAAAGTTGGGATTAAAAATGGCTCTGGTTTATCGATTTGCGACGTTGAATGATGGTGTTTTAGTGCTAAATATTTAGGCATCAAGGTGCTAACCTAATTAGAAATTGGGTATGATATGGGCATTAGAGCGGAAACGACAATGTGGTGATTGTAGCTCAGTTGGTAGAGCCCCGGATTGTGATTCCGGTGGTCGTGGGTTCGAGCCCCATCAGTCACCCCAGTTTTCAAGATGGTTTTCAGCTAGAAAACCTTCACCAACAAAGAATTACTTGAACGATGCAAAGTCGTACAAGGCAGTGCGAGAGTGGCGGAATTGGTAGACGCGCTGGATTTAGGTTCCAGTGTCTTGCGGCGTGAGAGTTCGAGTCTCTCCTCTCGCACCATTTTTTTGGTGCACAGTAAAAATAAAAGAGCATTCATTTCGGAGTTCGTTCTTTATTCATTCGAGTGCGACGAAATCAGCGCATTCGTAATTGTCTTTCGACTCAAACGTTAAATCCACATAAACGGCCTATAAAACAATAGGTTATGCGGTTTTTTGTGTATTCTTTTCGTCTTAGCTTAGCGTTTTTCAGTGAGCGACGAGGACTTCGTTGTTTAAACCCTAAATGTTTGCGCTCTAAGTCCTTTTAACTAAGGTTGGGCGGTGATAGAATCGCGCTCCGAAAAATACACCTTTAGAGATTTCCTCTTAATGTATTAAGTCGTCGTTAGAGCTTTGTTCTAACGCTCTGGTACACGGCGTCATTTCGTGAATAGAATAGGTAGTTAAGCACTTTAAGCAGTCTATAAGCCCCCCTCCAACCAAGAATTAAGGTTGAAGGGAATACCCAAACTCTTAATCCAAAAGTTTAAAAAGATGTCAACACCTGTAGAAAAAGTAAGCAGCATCGGCCGTAAAATTTCGGTTGCAGTGCCTGCTGATCAAGTAGAATCGGCCATTCAAGGCCGCCTAAAGCAACTGTCAAAGCGCGTTAAAATTCAGGGTTTTCGCCCTGGAAAAGTGCCTATGAAAATTGTCGAACAACAATATCGTGGTACCGCTATTAATGACGTGCTGCCAGAATTAATCGAAGGTAGTTTGCAAAAGGCTCTAATCGAAGCAGATGTCGTGCCGGCTGTACAGCCAGACGTTATCCCTAATGCTTTGGAAAAAGGGCAGGATTTTACGTTTACAGCAACGTTTGATGTTTATCCTGAGTTCGGGAAATTGGATTTAGACGGCATTAAGGTCAAAAAGCCTGTCAGCGAAGTTCAAGATGCAGACGTAGATCGCGTGATCGAAAATATGCGTAAGCAACAGCTCACTTGGAAAGACATTAAACGTAAGTCAAAGAAGGGTGACCGAGCCACTATTGATTTTGTTGGTTCTATTGATGGCGAGGAGTTTGACGGCGGTAAAGCTCAGGATCATGCTTTTGTTATCGGCGAAGGGCAGATGCTTGCTGATTTCGAAGATGGTGTTAAGGGCATGAAAGCGGGTGATGAAGGCGATATCAACGTTACATTCCCAGACGACTACAACGAAGACCTTGGTGGCAAAACTGCGGTATTCAAGATTACCGTCAAGTCTATTGCAGAGTCAGAGTTGCCTGAAGTCAACGAAGATTTTGTTAAGTCCTTTGGAATCGAAGGCGGTAAAGTTGAAGATTTACGCGCTGAGGTCCAGTCTAATCTTGAGACCAACCTAGAGAGCCAGCTGAGTACAATGATTCGCCAGCGCGCTTTCGACGCTTTATTGGAGCAAAACGAAGTAGAATTACCACTTAAAATGGTCCAGTCTGAAGCGTCTAGAATGGTTCAAGAACAAAAAAATCAGATTATTCAACAAGGCATAGATCCTAAAATGTTGGAGAATATGCCTGACCCTGAATTTGAAACATTGCGTCCTCAAGCAGAAAAGCGCGTTTCGCTAGGTTTGCTGATGATGGAAGTTGTACGCGCCAATGATCTTAAGCCTGATGTTGCATTAGTTGATGCGAAGTTGCAAAAAATGGCTTCTTCTTACGAAGATTCAGATGGTTTCATCAACTACTACAAGAATAATCAGGAAGCTTTAGCGCAAGTTGAGTCTCTAGTGTTAGAGGAGCAGGTTGTCGATTTGTTGCTTTCGAAAGCGAAAACAAGTGACGAAAAGATCAAGGCCGCTGACATACTGAATATGCAGTAACAATCGTCGTGCTATACCGGGACAGCCACGGACTTAGCTGCTACCGTGACTTACATAGCTACAGCGACTCAATAAAAGAACGCCAAGCAGTTTATCTGCCTGGCGTTTTTTGTTAAAGCTGCGGCGGAGTGAGATATTACCATCGTGCCGATCTGTTATCAGGCTAGAAAGTGGCTGTCTCAACGTTTGATTCTGCAGCAAAAACTGTAGATGCCCTTGTCATTGGCTCGTTTGTCCGCATATTCCGATCATTGAGTATTCATGCTCTTTGATCGACTGTGATAGGCTTTGAAAACCGATTGCGAGGCGAGTTGCAATTGAACTAATATTTGACTGACTATCTGACTAATAATTTGACCGAATGTTTCAGCGATTCTGGAATAAACGTTAATTTGATAGTTGTCCCATGAAATCAACAATAGACCACCCTATATAACTATGAAGCAACAATTTAGCGAACTAGAAGCGAAAGGATTTGTATCACCAGAAGCCGCAGGCGGACTCGTGCCTATGGTTGTTGAGAACTCTGGCCGAGGCGAAAGAGCCTATGATATTTATTCTCGACTTTTAAAGGAACGAGTCATCTTCTTGGTTGGTCAAGTCGAAGACTATATGGCCAATTTAATTGTGGCGCAGTTGTTGTTTCTTGAGTCTGAGAATCCTGACAAAGATATTAGCCTCTATATCAATAGCCCAGGCGGTTCAGTGACTGCTGGCATGGCTATTTATGACACCATGCAATTTATTAAGCCCAAGGTCAGCACAGTGTGTATCGGCCAAGCCGCGAGTATGGGTGCTTTGTTGCTCACCGCTGGTGCTACAGGTAGCCGGTATGCGCTGCCGCATGCAAGAATAATGATTCATCAGCCCTTAGGCGGTTTTCAAGGCCAAGCTACCGATATTGATATTCATGCTCGCGAGATATTACGAGTTCGTGAAGAATTAAATACGATTATGGCTAAGCACACAGGTCAAAAATTAGAGAAAGTTCAAGACGACACAGAACGAGATAATTTTATGTCGGCCGAAGAAGCTAAAAAATACGGTTTGATTGATGATGTAATCGAGCAGCGTGCTTCCTAATTCAGGTTGTTTAAGACTATGAACTTAAGTTTGTTGCTCGTTTTGATTGTTGTTGGGTCTGCGCAGACAGTTTTAGCAGGCTCGAGTTCTGTTTCTACGAGCCAAAGGCTTACTCAGGCCACACAATTGCCTGAGGCGCAGCAGACACCATCTAAGTCTAGTGAGTCGATAGAAGCCCCGGCGCTCTATGTGGACGTGCGCTCCTGGGTAGAGAACCAGGTAGATGGGGTAGAAGGCCACACACATATTCATTATCCCGATATTGCGACAGAAATTGGACAACATGCTCAGTCAAAAGAGCAAAAAATCTATGTTTATTGTGCCGTTGGTGGGAGGGCTGAGAAGGCCAGGCAAAGTCTGATGAGCATTGGCTATACGGATGTGGTTAACCTCGGCGGAATTGAAGATGTTAAAGCGTCGTTGAGCACGCAATAGGGATTGAGCTTTTTGGTTCCTTAAAAAGCTCTACTAGAATCACAGGTTTGCTTCGATTAGGGTTCTACTTTAGGGTACAATTTGTGCTCTGATCGTTGTGCAAAGCATTTAAACATCAGGCGTTTCATTAGTTGAGCGCGATTTTTTATAAAAACATAAAACAAGCGATACGAAGTAAGCTCTTTGAGAGAGCGTTGAAAGAGAGGCATTTATGAGCGATGAGAATAAGGATAAAGAAGACAACAAGTTACTCTACTGTTCATTCTGTGGAAAAAGCCAGCATGAGGTGAGAAAACTCATAGCAGGGCCTTCTGTCTTTATTTGCGACGAATGCGTAGATCTCTGCGAAGACATTATTCGTGAAGAAGCTATTGAGGAAATGGCTTCTAGTGAAGAAAGCGACCGCTTCCCTACGCCAGCAGAAATCCATAAAGGCCTTAATGATTATGTGATCTCGCAAGAAGAAGCCAAGAAAGTACTTTCTGTTGCTGTTTACAACCATTACAAACGTATACAAAGCTCAGAGCTTGAAGACGATGTTGACGTCTCTAAGAGTAATATCCTGCTTATCGGTCCAACCGGCTCTGGTAAGACTTTATTAGCCGAAACGCTCGCGAAGCAACTGGATGTACCCTTCACTATTGCTGATGCAACTACTCTGACCGAGGCCGGTTATGTCGGTGAAGATGTTGAAAACATTATTCAAAAATTGCTGCAAAAATGTGATTACGATGTTGAAAAAGCTCAAATCGGCATCGTTTATATTGATGAGATTGATAAAATTTCACGCAAGGCCGATAACCCTTCAATTACTCGAGATGTTTCCGGAGAAGGCGTTCAGCAAGCATTGCTGAAGCTCATTGAAGGTACTACTGCGTCGGTACCACCACAAGGTGGTCGAAAACATCCTCAACAGGAGTTTCTACAGGTTGATACCCGCAATATCTTGTTTATCTGTGGTGGTGCATTTTCTGGTTTAGATCAGATTATACGAGATCGTTCAGAAAAGAGCGGTATCGGTTTTGGTGCCGAAATCCACAGTAAAGTTGATAACCCGTTCGTGTCTAAATTTTTGGCTTCTCTTGAGCCTGAGGATCTAGTTAAGTATGGGCTAATCCCTGAGTTTATTGGCCGTTTACCAATTATCGCCACTCTTGAAGAATTAGACGAAGAAGCGCTAATGACAATTCTGACTCAACCAAAGAACGCTCTGGTAAAACAGTATCAGCGTTTACTTAAGTTGGATGACGTTGACCTAGAGATTCGGGAAGACGCACTGCGCGCAGTCGCTAAGAAAGCTATGGCGCGTAAGACGGGTGCCCGAGGATTGCGTTCAATCCTGGAGAATGCCTTGTTAGATACTATGTATGAGTTGCCGTCCAAAGAAGCCGTTAAAGGTGTATCAGTTGATGCGAGCACCATTAACGAAGGCGCCCGCCCGTTGTATATCTACGAAGAAGCCGAAAAAAGCGCATAAGCCGCTATTTTTCATAAGTTTCGTTTGGTTGCATACCTGCATCAACTATACCTGGACACCAGCGTTGCGAACGCTGTATTGAGTGTCATTTGGTATGCAAAGAAAGGCCCGAGTTCGGCTATCCTTACAGTCTATGTGCTCACAAGAGCTTACGTCTCAATTGCCTATGAAGTCGTCTCACTGGCTTCATTCGACTTCCTGATGAATTCCAATTAGGGGGAATATATTTAGGCATTGGGAGCTTGAATTCGAGCTATCTGACGTTACCTTACACTTATAGAGTTATCCTAATACGAGGCGGATAGGCGCTGTTTTAATCGTCTATGATCACTCGTTAACACTACCCAATTATCAATATGACCGATATCAAAGACACAGTAGACGATAAAGCACCCACTCAAGATTCGGTAGATTTTGCCAACCTTGATTATTCACAACCTTTTCCATTGCTGCCTTTGCGCGATGTTGTTGTGTTTCCGCATATGGTGTTGCCGCTGTTTGTAGGGCGCGCGAAGTCAATTGCAGCGCTTGAAGACGCTATGTCTAATGGTCGAGTGATTGCGTTAGTCGCACAGTTCGAAGCGAGCAACGAAGACCCAAGTGTTAAAGACGTTTACGACGTCGGTGTGTTAGCCAATATTTTGCAGCTTTTAAAGTTACCCGACGGCACGGTTAAAGTGTTGGTCGAAGGTAAGCAACGCGTCACGATCGAATCAATCGTCGAAGAAGATCATTTTGTTGCCCAGGTACAACCACTTAAAACCACTCTGCTGGAAGAGTCCGAAACAACAGTTTCGGTAAAAACGCTTCTTGAAGAATTTGAAAGTTACAGCAAGGTTAATGCTCGAGTTGCGCCAGAATCTCTTAATCAGCTCCGTGGCGTTAAAGATGTCGAGCGTTTGATGGATATGATTTCTGGGTTTCTAGAACTCGCATTAGAAGATAAGCAATACTTGCTTGAAGCCGATTCCCTAGAGGAACGTCTCGACCATCTTTTGGCCTTCATGGAAAGTGAGCTAGACATGCACCGTGTTGAGAAAAAAATTCGCGGGCGCGTTAAAAAGCAAATGGAGAAGAGCCAGCGTGAGTATTATTTGAATGAGCAGATGAAGGCCATTCAAAACGAATTGGGCGAATCTGAAGATGGACAAAATGAATTAGATGAGCTTCAGGCTAAAGTCGATGAAGCTGGAATGCCGAGTGAGGCGAAAGAAAAGGTTGAGTCAGAGCTTAAGAAGTTGAAAATGATGTCGCCTATGTCTGCAGAGGCGGCTGTTGTACGTAACTACATAGATACCGTAGTGCAAGTGCCTTGGAAAAAACGAAGTCGCGTAAGAAGCGATCTCGACGGAGCGCAGACGATTCTCGACGAAGACCACTTTGGTTTAGAGAAGGTCAAGGAACGAATTCTTGAATATTTGGCGGTACAACAACGCTTGAAGAAAATGAAGGGTCCTATTCTTTGTTTAGTGGGACCTCCGGGTGTTGGTAAAACATCTTTGGGGCGCTCGATTGCTAAAGCGACTAACAGGAAGTTTGTAAGAATGTCTTTGGGTGGCGTTCGTGATGAAGCGGAAATTCGCGGCCATCGACGCACGTATATTGGTTCAATGCCAGGCAAGATCATTCAGAATATGTCTAAAGTGAAGACCAAAAATCCGTTTTTCTTATTGGACGAAATAGACAAGATGGCGGCGGACTTCAGGGGTGATCCTGCATCAGCAATGCTGGAAGTATTGGATCCTGAACAAAATCACACGTTCGCAGACCATTACTTAGAAGTTGATTACGATTTATCTGAAGTGATGTTTGTCGCGACAGCTAATAGTCTGGATATTCCCGGACCGTTGCTGGACCGTATGGAAGTAATTCGCTTAGAAGGTTATACCGAAGACGAGAAGCTGAATATTGCTAAACGCTATTTAGTGGCTAAGCAAACTAAAAACAACGGTTTAAAAGAATCTGAAATAGCGATAGAAGACAGCGCTATTCTAGACATCATTCGCTATTACACGCGCGAAGCGGGTGTTCGAGGATTAGAACGAGAAATCTCAAAGATTTGTCGTAAAGTCACTAAGCAATTGCTGACTGATAAAAGCTCTAAGACGGTAACTGTTTCTGAGGACAATCTGAACGACTTTTTGGGTGTTCGTAAGTTCTCGTTTGGTTTAGCCGATAAACAAGACCGAGTTGGCCAAGTTACGGGCTTGGCATGGACGTCTGTAGGCGGTGAATTGCTGTCAATTGAAACAATGATTGTGCCCGGTAAAGGGAAGCAATTAAGCACGGGTAAACTCGGCGACGTAATGCAAGAGTCAATCCAGGCTGCTATCACGGTCGTTCGTTCTCGAGCGGCTTCTATGGGTGTTGATAAAGACTTTTTCTCGAGCAATGATTTTCACGTTCATGTACCTGAAGGAGCTACTCCAAAAGACGGACCAAGTGCCGGGGTTGGAATGACGACTGCATTGGTCTCTGCAGCCACGAACATACCCGTTAAGGCATCAGTTGCAATGACGGGAGAGATCACGTTAAGAGGCGAGGTTTTGGCGATTGGCGGGCTCAAGGAAAAGTTGTTAGCAGCTCATCGAGGTGGCATTAAAACGGTGATTATCCCTGCTGAGAACGAAAAAGATTTGGTTGAAATTTCTGCTGAAGTTAAAGGAGATTTGGATATTCGGCCCGTTAAATGGATTGATGATGTGCTAGAAATAGCACTAACCCGCTCTCCATACACCTTGGTAGACAAAGTGTCGCCCGAATCTGAAGCAATTCAGGCCGATAGTTCAGCAAGTATTAACGTAGCGCCAAAACATTAAGCGTTTACTTAAATTGAATTTAATAGACATGACATAGTCGCGGAGAATTCTGAATAGTCGTATATAAATCAATGACGTTGAGAACTTAGCTAAGGTAAGCCGTCAAAAATGGACGGTAAGAATGACAGGTTAAGCGGGTCTAAAAATGCTCCGAAAGCCGCATAAACACTGCGTTTTGCACAAAAATAATTCGAAGTTCATATTGTATTTTAAAACTAAAGGCCGCATGATTCGTGCACGGTTAAAGAATGATGTTTTGCACAAGGCGAAGCATCTGTCCCAGCCAAGACATCCGATTTGCAACGTTGGTCATCCTTTGAGTTGGCCGTTAGTTCTTAGATCAAATTTCACTTAATACTTATTAGTTATAAGCTTTTATTCGCATTTTTCTGAATTGTTTTTTTATGGATCAGAAGCTCGTTGGTATACCAGAAGTTCGTCTCGGTTCATGCACAAAAGTGGACGCGGATTCTTGATAAAGTCTATTTCTTAGAATTAGGGTTTTAAGTTAAAACTTGAATTGAAACTGAATATGAAATAAGTCGGCGTGTTAAACACCAAAATGGAGTCGTAGTTGATCGTTAGATCGCTGTCGATGCATGACAATAAATATAAATTGAGGAAATCATTGTGAATAAATCTGAATTAGTTGAATTAGTTGCTGGCAAAGCAGACATCTCAAAATCTTCAGCTGCTGACGCAGTAGAAGCAGTAATTGACGGCATCACAGGTGCTCTTAAAAGCGGTGATAGCGTTACATTCGTAGGCTTCGGTACATTCTCTGTAGGTCGTCGTGAAGCTCGTGATGGTCGCAACCCACGTACTGGTGAAACGATCAAAATTAAGGCGTCAAATTTAGCTAAATTTAAAGCTGGTAAAGGCTTAAAAGATGCATTAAACTAGCGCCCGCTCTGGAGGGTCAATTGTTTTTTTAAGGCGCTTATTTTTAAGCTCATAGAAAAGATCCTCCACTTGAAACGTCTTGTATGTAAAGGCGTTTCAAATATAAGATTTGGGTGCTTAGCTCAGTTGGTAGAGCATCGCCCTTACAAGGCGAGGGTCAGAGGTTCAAGTCCTCTAGCACCCACCAGAATCAGCAGCAGTTATTAAAAACTGCGTTGTGAAAGAATTGGAGCGGTAGTTCAGTTGGTTAGAATACCGGCCTGTCACGCCGGGGGTCGCGGGTTCGAGTCCCGTCCGCTCCGCCATTCTTAGAAAGACGACCTTTGGGTCGTCTTTTTTTTACTGCGCAAAGACAAGAGGTTGCTTGTCTGCCTGGTCGCGTTCAGATGCGCCTTAGATTGTTCTCATGGTTGAGAACAGATGCGGTTTCGTTTTTCTTCCTTCTGACATCTTATTTTTACTTTTTTGTTCATCTACTCAACTGTCTAGTGTTGGGTTTCGGGTGGGTGTCTTTCTGCTTTCGTCGATTAGCTTCGCTCATAATGTATTTTTCACTCTTTGGATTTAAGATAAGGTTATATTGACAAGACACCATTGAGGAGATGTTTGATGTATACACCGCTTAAACCTGCTATCAAGGATATTGGGGAGTTTAGTGTTGCTCGTGTGCTACCCAACTCTCAGAAGCGCATGGTTGGTCCGTTTGTGTTCTTTGATCATATGGGGCCGGCTGAGTTTTCGGCTGGGCAGGGCGTCAATGTACGCCCCCATCCGCATATCGGGCTAGCTACGCTCACTTACCTGATCGAGGGTAAGATTCTGCATCGTGACAGTTTGGGTAATTGCTTAGAGGTTACGCCCGGTGACGTAAACTGGATGGTTGCCGGAAAAGGGATTACGCATTCAGAGCGAGAAACTCTTGAACATCACTCTCAACCTCATCGCCTCGATGGCGTTCAATGTTGGGTTGCGCTTCCTAAAGAATTTTCTGAAACAGCCCCTTCGTTCACGCACCTTAGTCGATTCGACTTGCCGCACTGGATTTATGAAGGGGTTTCGGCGCGTATTGTGATAGGTGAGGCCTACGGGATGAAAGCCGACATAGAAACGTTTTCGCCTATGTTTCTAGTCGATGTAACAGCGCAAGTTGGCGCTGAAATTAACCGTCCTAACCCACAACATGAATGTCTGGCTTATCTGGCTGACGGGGCGCTAATGCTCACCAATGGTGAAGAACAGGCACGAATTGAAAAAGGCGAGACTGCGCTGATAGACCCTGATGTTCAAATCGAGGCACTTGAATATTCGAGACTCATTATGCTGGGAGGAGAAGCTTGGAACGAAACGCCTCATTTGTATTGGAACTTTGTAGCGTTCGACGAAAAACGTCTAGAGCAAGCTAAAGTAGATTGGCAAGAAGGGCGTTTCGACCCTGTGATCGGTGATGATGAAGAACGGATTCCTCTGCCAGACAGTTAAGTATGCTCGGATGCCGGTGTGGTATCGCTCAGACATGCCAAACTTCATAAGTGTTAGGCACGACCTTTATCGCAATTTTGGATAAAGGCCGAACCGGAGTACTAAATGCTCTAGTCCTCGCTTCCCTTTTTACTTTCTTTGTCTTTGTTAAGGTTATCCGCGGTCTCAACGACGTTGCCTGAGTCGTCAACCACCACGACAGATCCTATTCCTGTAGCTCGAATCGGCGCTTCTATTTGATCTAGATCGCCCACTACTAACCACATCATTTTTTGTTTGTCGATATGAGAATTGGCTAGGTTTTGCACATCACTCAACTTTTGCTCGCGAATCTGTTTTACATAAGTTTCCCAATAGCTTTCATCCAAATCAAAGTTAACCATTTGAGCGATGTCAGCCGATACGGCTCCAGCAGTCTCCCAACGACCCGGTAACGTTAATGTGTCTTTATCCAATGCGCGCGCAAACTCTTGCTCCGCAATGGGTCGAACACCAACAATGTCTGAAAACTCCTTGTTGATTTCAAGTAGCGCGTCAGCTGTTTTGTCCGACTGCACCTGGGTGGTCACTAGAAAAGGTCGTTGGCCCTTAATACCGGGTATCGAGCTGTTGGCTCCGTATGCCCATCCTTTGTCTTCGCGTAAGTTCATGTTCAGGCGAGCATTAAAGCTCCCGCCAAATACCTCATTAAGCGTTTGTAGCCCAAGTTCATCTGAGCCACCATATGCTGGCATCATGGTTGTTGCGATAATGGCTGATTGTTGTGAATCTTTGCGATTGATTAAATAAATTGTTGGCTCGTCGCGAGATGTTGTATCGGCGATTTCTAGTTGCTCTACATCTCCAGTTGGAAGTTTCGCAAAATATTTAGTTGCTAGTGGCTTAAGCTCTTCCATCGTTATGTCGCCGCTTACAATTAGGGTGCCATTACCAGCTTTAAACCATCTTTGATGATATTCGCGTAAGTCTTCAACCGTTATGCTTTTAACACTCGCTTCATTGCCAGAGCCTGAGAATGGATTTGAATAGGCATGATCTTCTCCGTAAATAAGCTTCGGAAGTACTCTATAGCCGACGCCGAAGGGAGATGATTTTTCTCGTGCTATGCCTACCAAAGTTTGCTCTCTCATGCGCTCAAGCTCATCCTCTGGGAATGTTGGGTTAAGAATAATGTCTGAATAAATCTTCATCGAAGCGACTAGGTTTGTCTTAAGCGTATTCATTTGCACACGCGACACATTAATTCCTGCTCGGCTGGAAATGTCCGTGGCTAGTTCAGCCAATCCGGTGCTAATTTCAAGTGTGTCCATACTTGTCGTGCCTTCGTCGAGCATCGACATGGTTAGGCTGGCTACTCCAGGTTTTTGCAGAAAGTCACTGGCATATCCTGCATGGAACATTAGATTCATGTTTACCGTAGGGACAGCATCGCGCGTCGCTAGAATTATCTTAAGACCATTGTCTAGCTCAGCTCGTTCCAGGCGATCAAAGCTCACTTCTGGAGCAGGGCCGGGCGTGGGTACGCCAGTACTGCGATCCACAGTGCTGTTTGTCGTTGTGAACTCTTTAAACGGCAAGATACGCAGCGAAAACTCACCGCTGCTCAACCATTCTTTTGCAGTCCGACGAATCGTTTCAGCGTCGGCCTCTAAGCTTCTCTCAAAGCTGGCTACGTGAGCGTTAGGGTCGTCAAAGTAAACTTGATTTGAGGCTAAAATGTTAGATTTTCCACCAAAGCCACCCACTGATTCTAGACCGCGGATAAACTCAGCCTGCAATCCGTTTTTAACGCGCTTGAGTTCGCTCTTGGTAGGTCCTTCTTGCAAGAATGCTGTCAGTTCTTCATCAATGGCCTGTTCGATGTATTCGACATCAGCTGGATCGATTGCTGTTGCTACAATCCCGAATAATCCGGCTATCTCAGAATTGAACGAAAATGCTGAAATATCGGAGGCCTTACGCTCTTTATAGACCAAACGGTTGTAAAGACGTGAACGCTTATCCGACGACAGAACCATTGAGGCAAGGTCTAAATAGTCGGCTGTTTCCGAACCCATTTCTGGCACATTCCAAATTTTGTAGACTCTTGCTTGCGGCACACGATCATACATAGTGTGAGCACGTTTTTCAGTTCGCTTGGCAATCCAGCGATTGTGTTTTCGTAATGCGGGCCCCGGCTCAATATCACCAAAGTATTTCTTTACAAGTTCAAGTGTTTCCTGCGCTTTTACATCGCCAGCGACAACAACGGTTGCGTTGGCAGCACCATAGTGCGTTTTAAACCAGTTTTTAACATCATCGAGTGAAGCGGCGTCCAAGTCTTCCATCGAGCCTATTGGCGTCCAAGAATAGGGGTGACCTTTTGGAAAAAGATTTTCAAATAATAATGGCCCTACGGTTCCGTAGGGCTGATTCTCCCCTTGACGTTTTTCGTTTTTAACAACGTCACGCTGTTCGTCAAGTTTGTCTTGGTCGATTGCGCCGAGTAAATGACCCATGCGATCAGACTCCATCCACAACGTCATTTCCAATGCATTTTTAGGAACAACTTGAAAATAATTTGTTCGGTCTTGGCTGGTTGTACCATTAAGACCGGTTGCGCCGACCTTATCAAAGGCTGCGAACCAATCGTCATCATAATTTTCAGAACCGTTAAACATTAAGTGCTCGAAAAGGTGAGCTAAGCCGGTGCGTCCTTCCTGTTCGTCTTTCGAGCCAACGTGATACCAAACATTTACCGCCACGATCGGCGCCTTGTTATCCTCGTGCACGACCAGTGTTAGGCCATTGTCTAGAGTGTACTTAGTGTGCGGAATCGCAAAAGGGCTCGGGTTATCCGCATTATCTTGTGCGGAAACCGGAAGAGCCATGACTGCAATGGCAATGGTTAAGGATATAAATGCTGAGTAGCGAATTACTTGGTCTTTTATGTTCATTGTTTGGCGGTCTTGGAGTCTGCGTTGTAGTCCATTGAGTTGGATGATCATTGAATTGTAAGCAGTGTGTCTGTTCGATTCACAAACACCAGCTATAAGCCTTATGTATATTGTTGACTAGGCACTGTAGACTTAACGTCGTCGTACTTTAGAGAACATTAAGGAGTGTTAAGCATGTGCTCGGGTAGATCAAGCGACATCTTTAATCTGTTGTGTCATTTCTATCGTACAGTTGCTTCTGCAACCGCAGTTCAAAATATCACCTTAGCCACATCTAAAACCGTCACAAAATCAACCTAAACGTAACGCGTTAAGGAGTCTGCATAATGTTAGTCAGTGCCCTCATCTATTTATTGGCAGCGGTAATTGCTGTGCCGATCGCTAAGCGGTTTGGGCTCGGGTCAGTACTGGGTTACTTGATCGCGGGCATTATTATCGGACCTAGTGCTCTGGCTTTGGTTGGGGACCAAACCGAAGTTATGCACTTTGCCGAATTTGGCGTTGTCATTATGTTGTTTCTAGTGGGCTTGGAGCTACAGCCAAGCCGTTTGTGGAGCATGCGTAAGCAAATAGTCGGCTTAGGCGGATTGCAGGTTGTGCTCAGCGCTGGGGCTTTCACAGCTCTTTTACTATGGACGACGCCTTTGGTGTGGCAAGTGTCACTAGCGCTCGGTTTGACGGTTGCTTTGTCATCAACGGCTATCGTGTTGCAGTCTTTAAATGAGCGTGGGCAAATGAACACGCAAGCTGGAACTAATGCTTTTTCTGTTTTGCTTTTTCAGGATATCGCGGTAATTCCAATTTTGGCATTTTTGCCTTTGCTTGCCACCTTTCCGGCTCACATCGGTGGTGGTGACCATACCGTCAACCTAATCGAAAGCCTGCCTGTTTGGCAACAAGTGTGCGTAACATTGGGGGCTATTGTATCGATCATCTTGATGGGCCGATATCTGGCAAGCCCTATGTTCCGCATTGTGGCAGAAACGCGTTTAAGAGAGCTGTTTATCGCGTTTGCATTGCTGATTGTAATTGCCATTGCAGTCGCAATGACATCAATCGGATTATCTGCGGCTTTGGGCACATTCCTCGCTGGTGTAGTTTTGGCCGAAAGCGAGTTCAGGCACGAGATCGAAGCTAATATTGAACCGTTCAAAGGATTATTGTTAGGACTGTTCTTTATAACGGTTGGTGCCAATATCGATTTTGTGTTTCTTTGGGAGCATGTAGGCACTGTTGTACAACTTGTCGCGGCGCTGTTTTTAATTAAAGGCGCAGTATTGTTTGGTCTTGCCTACATATTCAAGATGGAAACGCGCCAATCACTGCTCTTTATGGTTGCCTTAGCGCAAGGCGGAGAGTTTGCATTTGTACTGAGCAGCGCTGGGCTTCAATACTCCGTATTTGATACCGAAACGGCAAGCATGCTTACGATTGTTGTCGCTATATCAATGCTGCTGGCGCCCCTGTTTTTTGTGCTCTATGAGGCTTGGTTTAGTCGTGCTGGACAACGCGCTAGGCCTCAGGAAGACGATGAGGTCACACCAACACTGGATGTCATTGTTGCTGGGTACGGGCGTTTCGGACAGATAATCGGTCGTATGCTCATTAGCAATGGATATGATTTAACTATTCTTGATCACAGCCCTAGCCAAGTTGATCTCGTCAGACGTTTTGGTAATACGGTTTTCTACGGAGATGCTTCACGCCACGATCTATTGGAGGCGGCTGGTGCGCACAAAGCCAAATTATTGGTTGTTGGTGTTGATGAAGCTGATAAGGCAAACGAAATTATTAGAGTTGCTCAGCAACACTTTCCAAATTTAAAGATTCTCGCTCGAGCTGTTGACCGGCGTCATGCTTACGACATTATAAGTGCTAAGGTAGATGGATATCGACGTGAGACCTTTGATTCTGCACTCAGGCTGGGTCGAAATGCATTAGAGCTGTTGGGTGAAACGCCAGAACGCGCTCAAACAGTAGCCTCATTATTCGAAAAATACGATGAAGAATCACTCATCGATCTTGCTGCCCTATGGGGGGACGATAAGAGTTACGGGATCGCTGTGAGGCAGCAAATTGAGGATTTACAAAAGGTTCTTGCGCGTGATGTTGAGGAGCTTAATAAGGAATAGGGATGCGTTTGGCGCTTTGAGCATGGATAAGTGGTGATACAGTGCAGAATCATCGCCTAGAATGTGTGATCTTGCTTTGTTGCAACCCCAGCCTAGACTATAATCCGCGATTAATTCAAACATGTTGACTGGTTAAGGGCGACCTTTGCTCAAAGCGGCATGTTGTTTAGGTCTAATAGGCTCGCTGAATAATGATCTTTGCGAACAAGACCTAGCCTAAGTAAAGTAATCTAAACCATCGAAGCAGAGGGTTATTTGTTAGAGCAAGCTTATTTAAAGAGCAAACTCTACTCTGCTGTTTTCTATATCAACAGGATGCATTCATGCTAACCGAAATTCGTGACCGTTCTTCAGGCGCTTTCGCCTACTTTATCGCTGCACTCATTATCGTTCCTATGGCATTTTGGGGTGTTAACGAATACGCCAATCCTCAAGTGGTTCCTACTGTTTTGGAGGTAGGCGATATTAAGATTACAAAGCAAGAGCTGGATCAGCGACTAAGCCAAGCGCAAGACGCCGAGCGTCAGCGTAATCCAGAGCTGGGTGAATCTGATTTTTTCAACTCTGATTTCTTTAAGCGCAGCGTTCTGAATTCTCTGATAGACCGCGCGTTGATTGAACAAATCGCCGTCGACAACAATTACCGCGTTGGTAATACCGAATTAGCTGCGCTCATTCGCAAAGAAGAATTGTTTCAAACCGAAACCGGCGAATTCAATCAGGCGGCCTACGACGATTTTGTACAAAGTCGACTTTATTCTAAGCAACGCTTTGAGCAGCAAGTTCGTGATGACAGTCGTACGACTAAAGTAACTCAGGGTTACCAATCTTCAGCGGTGGTAATGCCAAATGAAGTTCGCCTCTTACTTGAGTTGCAAGCTGAGCGACGTACTTTTGATCTGGTGACTATTAGCGAAGCGGATTATCGAGAGAGCGTTGAGGTTAGCGATTCAGACGTTGAAGAATATTACCAAGCCAACCTTAATTCTTTTATGAATCCGGATCGAGTATCGGTTGAATATGTTGAGCTTGACGCAAATGTGATTGCCGAAAACATCGAAATCAGCGAAGACGAGCTGCAACAGCAATACGAAGACAATAAAGATAATTTCTTTTCACCTGAAAGCCGCAGTGCACGGCACATTTTGTTAAGCACTAACGGTGACAAAGGCGAAGAAGCGCAAATGGCGCAAGCGCAATTGCTATTAGAGCAGTTACGCAATGGTGGTGATTTTGCCGAGTTAGCAAAAGAGTTCTCAGACGACACGGGTTCTGGGGCGATTGGCGGTGATTTGGGCAAGATAGAACGCGGCCAAATGGTCGAAGAATTTGAGCAGTCCGCATTCGCCCTGGACGTTGGTGAAATAAGCGAACCTATAAAAACTCAATTCGGTTATCACATTATTGAAGTCACTGACATTTCAGGCGGAGAACCTCAAGCGTTTGCAGAAGTACGGTTTGAGATCGAAGAACAGTTGCGCGAATCCGAAGCGTTGTCATTGTTTTCTGGCCAGTTGCTCGAACTGCGTAATTTGGTGTTTGAGTCCGAAAACAGCTTAACGCCTGTTGCTGAAGAACTTGGTTTAACCGTTCTTAGCACAGACTTTTTTACGCGTGAAGCCGGTGAAGGCATTGCAGCGAATGCAGTGGTACGTAGCGCGGCGTTCGACGTTACCGTATTGGAAGATGGTTTAAACTCAGACCCAGTTGAGGTAAGCGAAGGGTATTATGTTGCTCTGCGCAAGATCGATTTCAAGCCCGCTGCGCCTAAAGAGCTTGCTGAAGTTTCTGAACAGATAAAAGCATCCTTGATTAATCAAGGTGCAGAATTAGCGGCTCAAGCTGCAGTTGACACCTTACAAACTAAAGCTCAAGAGAGTTGGGACCAAGTGTTAGCGGATACTGAGTTGTCGTCAATTCAGCACACAGTTTCGTTGATAGACCCAGCCTTACCGGTGGCATCAGATATCGTTCAGAAGGTGAGTGCAATGCGTTTAAATGGAAACGAGCCTGCAATTGAGACGCTTAGATCCAACAATGGAGACTTCCACTTGATTCGCTTAACCAAGGTACGCCCTGGTGATTTGCGGCAAGTTAGCGATGAGATCAAAGAAGCGACACGATCACTTGTTGCGCAACGTAATGGTAACTCATTGTTTTCAAGTTACTTGTACCAGTTGAATCAAGACGTAGCTAAGAATATTAACGAAGATCTTTTGTAGAGTTTCGTTTTTTGAAGTGCTGGCATTTTTGTTAGATCGCCTTAACGGGCCATTTGGACAGTCCAACTCCCCAGCGTTCAGTATTCACATAGCTTAAGATGTTAAATATTACTAAGGCCTAGATTAAGAATAAGAGTCGAGGAACACTATGATTATTCAACCTAAAATCCGTGGATTTATCTGTATTAACGCTCATCCTGTTGGTTGTGCCGCCCATGTTAATGAGCAAATTGCAGCAACCAAAGAACAAGCTTTTCCGACCGGTCAAGGTCAGCCAAAGAATGTTTTGGTAATAGGTGCGTCTACCGGATATGGCTTAGCGTCAAGAATTACCGCCGCGTTTGGTTATCAAGCAAGTACTCTGGGTATATTTTTCGAGAAACCCCCTACGGATCGTAAGACGGCATCGGCTGGTTACTACAACTCAGCTGCGTTTGAACACGCAGCTCATGCTGATGGCTTGTACGCCAAAAGTATAAATGGTGACGCATTCTCTAATGAGATTAAGCAACAGGCGATTGACCTGATTAAAGCTGATTTGGGTAAAATCGATTTAGTGGTTTACAGCTTGGCTTCACCGCGTCGAACTGACCCAAATGATGGCGCTGTCTATTCATCAACGCTTAAGCCTATTGGTCAAGCCTATACGTCTAAGAATCTAAATACCGATACTCAAGTAGTGGGTGAGATTTCAGTTGAACCTGCAAACGACGAAGAAATCGCCAATACCGTTAAAGTGATGGGTGGCGAAGACTGGGAAATGTGGATTGATGCGCTGTCGTCCGCGGGTGTGTTGAGTGAAGACTGTAAATCGGTAGCGTATACCTATATTGGCGATAAATTGACTAAGCCAATTTACGGACATGCCACTATTGGTAAGGCTAAAGAGGATCTGGATAGAGCCTCAAGTGCACTAAATGCTACTAACAAAGTAGCCGCTAACGTGTCTGTATTAAAAGCGGTTGTGACTCAGTCAAGTAGTGCGATCCCTGTTATGCCGCTTTATTTGGCAATATTGTTTAAAGAGATGCAAGCGGCGGGAACCCATGAAGGGTGTATCGGGCAACTGCACCGGCTTTATAAAGAGTGTATTTACAATGATGCACCGCGGCTCGATGATGAAAATCGTTTTCGCGTAGACGAGCTAGAGCTGTTGCCGGAAATGCAGGCTAAGATTGAAGCAATATGGCCGCAGGTAACGACTGAAAACTTGCACGAACTCAGTGATTTTGCTGAGTATCAACGCGAATTTTTAAGACTGTTTGGATTCCGAATTGATGGTGTAGATTATGAAGTTGAAGTAGACCCCATTGTTGAAGCGAATTTTCTATAAGTTGAATTACCCAACGTGAGTTGGCCAATCAAGCATGGTCTGCATAAGCAACGATTGCGAGCAGACTATGGTATAAAATAGGCTTTTAGCGCTTTGAGTTAGGCAAAAGGGACTACGGTCGCGCCAATCTTTAACGAAGAATCTACACCTCAGAGTCTGAGCGTTAGCGGCCACATGTTTATGCGTATTAAGCAACCACGTTTCGAGCTTGAGATCACTGAGGAAGCCGCGTCAGCGTTCACTCGCTACCAGGACTGGTTTGCGGTTGATGGCGATCAAAATGCTGATACCAGCGCCGCTAGTGACGTCGTCTTGTCACTTCACCTAGACCCGCAAACACAACGGTTTTTCTTAAACTGGCAAAATTCTTCAGCCGCCTTAAAGTTGGATGTTCAGTGCGCATCGTTTGTTGAATCATTAAGTAGGGGTTTAGCCACTAAACAAGGACCTCTTAATCAAGCGTTAGGTAAGAAAACGCGTCGTATTTTTGACGCGACTGGAGGCTGGGGAAACGATTCCATGCTGTTTGCAAGTCAGGGTATGGTCGTGACCACAGTCGAGCGAAATCCAATACTTGCCATGATGTTGCATCAAGCGATGTCCACTTTGCCCTTAATGTTCGAGGGCAGCTCATTTTCGAATAATACATTTCCTGAAATTCACTTTGGTTCAGCAGATCAGGTCTATAAACAGCTAAAAGAGGGATCCAATAGTGATACCGCTGATGTGTTTGACTGCGCTTACTTTGATCCAATGTTCCCTCCTAAGCGCAAAAAGAGCGCCAAGAGCAATAAACAGATGCAGTTTGCTCAAACATTGCTACAGGGTGACCCCGATGCAGCGGATATTGCGGCATCATTGCTGGAGCAGGGCGTTCGTCGTTTAGTGGTCAAGCGCCCAAGTTATGCGGCCGTACTTTTACCCAACGTAGAGCAAACCTTTAGCGCAAAATTGGTAGACTATGATGTCTACCTAAATTTCTAAATTCTATGCCAAGCTTTTACAACCACCAACTCGATCTTGAGTCTCAGCACATATCTTTGAGTCCAGAGGAGTCTCAGCACGCGATAAAGGCTCGTCGTTTGAGGGTCGGAGACAGGGTCTCTGTGATTAATGGTCGCGGAATTACTGCATTATGCAGTTTAGAAACGCTTGATCGATCGGCGGCTTCGTTAATGGTTGAGTCTATTGACTTTACACATGCCCCTCCACTGAAGTTGAGCATCGCTAGTGCGTTACCCAAGGGGGATCGAATGCGCACTATGATCGATATGCTGGCGCAGCTCGGGACTAGTCGTTTTGTGCCTCTTCGTTGCGCTCATTCGGTGCAGAAGTGCAGCACGAGCATGCTCAGTAAGCTCCAACGTTATGCGCTTGAGGCCTGTAAGCAATCTAACAACCCTTGGTTAATGCATATAGATCAAGAGCACAGTGTTAGTGAATTACTTGAAACCGCTGGAAAAGAAGAATCGGCATTAGCTTACGCAGATGGCATGGGTGGCTCACTTGCTGATCGTCAGTTTTCGAGTCACGATCTATGTGTAGCGATCGGACCAGAAGGAGGGTTCTCGCCGGATGAGGTAACGGCGTTTGCAATTGCACAAGCGCCTGCGATCAAACTTGGTTCAACCATATTAAGAACAGAAACAGCGGCAGTCGCGGTTGCTGCGCAATGGATTGCTCGGTAACACAGGAATTGCTCTATTATTAAAATACTCTCTTGAGGCAACATCAGATCAAGGCGATTTGTGATAGCCACACTACAAAATTAACAAGTTGTGCAAGAACTCTAGCCCTGATAGGGTCTTAAATAACGACCTATACAAATCTTGGCTCTGAGGAGCTCAGTGCAGAACTGTTTTGAATTCATACACATCACTAATAAAGTCTAATCTGGATACACTTAACGAAGGCCTGAGCTTCCTTGATTCGCTAAGCCCTGCGCAATATACGGCGTCGCATCAACCTGCGTTTTTGGGCACTATAGGTGCGCATTATCGACATTTTCTTGAGCATTATCGTTGCTTTCTTGCGCAGCTGGAGCAACAAGAACTGTGCTTTGATGCACGTGAGCGTGAATCTGAACTTGAGAACGATTTAGAATACGCTAAACAGACAGTGCAAGGAATTGCCACGTCATTGTCGTTACTAAAGAGCACTACCTTGGACGAAGAGGTAACAGTAAAAGACCAGCAAACAAGCCAACCCGTAAAAAGTTCTGTGGCACGCGAGTTATTGTTTTTGCAGGCGCATACGGTACATCACTATGCACTGATCGCCGCAATGGCACGCTTATTGGGGTTAGAAACGAGTCCGGATTTTGGTGTTGCGATCGCTACCAAAACGTTTAATCAGAAAAGCAATTTGGCTGCTGGGTAACGCGTCGTGTGCACTTTAACTTGGTTTACGCACGACGAAGGCTATGAGCTTTTTTTTAATCGCGACGAAAGTGTGTTGAGAAAGCGAGCGCTCCTGCCCAATATTTCAGAACAAGAGGGTGTTAGTTATATCGCTCCGACAGACGCGGACGAGGGTGGTACATGGATAGCTACAAATCAGAAGGGTTATACGATTTGTTTACTTAATCACTATCAGTTTGAACAAATTAAAACCTATAAAGATTGGATTTCGCGTGGAAAGTTAGTTCGGGACTTTGCGGATACGGATTCTTTAGCGCAGGCGCAAGCGCGATTTTACGCAATGGATCTACATGACTACCGCGCGTTCAGAATGTTTATTATTGGGCCAGCAGGAGGTAATCGATTAATGGTCTGGGATGGGCATGCGCAACGTGTGGAGTTAGATGTAGCTCAACCAAAATCATCGTCTTCGGTTGACGCACAACACGTTAAGGCGTTGCGCAAAACAAATTTTCAAGACCTGCAGTTACCATCGTCATCAAACACTAATGACTTTATTAAATTTCACAGAAGTCATTTTCCAAGAGCATCAAAAGAATCCGTATGTATGCATAGAGCCGAGGCTCAAACGGTTAGTTTGAGTCATGTCAGTGTTTGTCGAAATAAAACATCTTTTGCATACATGGATGGACCACCTTGCCAAAGCGAATTTGGCGAAGCGGTCTCGCTTAAAATTGTTGGTGATGTCGCGCCTATAACTAATGTCGCCATGGTACCTGAAACACATTCTTAAGCACTAATCAGACTTTGCTCGGTTTATGACACTATATTTTCACACCCGCTGGTACCAACTGCTCCGCTCAAAATGGCGTCGAGCCGTCCGATGGGAGTTTTGGCCGATGTGGATCTTTTATCTTCCGATAGTCGTATGGATAATCTGTTTGACCTTGCGATATCGAGCGCTCACATTTTTGTCTGTCAATCCTAGTTTTCCAATGAGCGGCCTTTTCGGAGAGAGAAAAGCGGAGTCGCTTTATCATTTGCAAGGAATGGATGAGCAAGCTCGTTTCGAGCTTATAACAGCCAGCACGATAGAAAATCGAATCGACACGGCGGTGCGGGCAATGCAAGCAATGGCGCTTGTATTCCCTGTGGTGCTAAAGCCCGATGCCGGACAGCGTGGCTCGGATGTTGCAGTGATTCGAGGTGCACGCGAGCTTAGTGATTATTTAGTACGCGTGTCAGGTACGGTTTTACTTCAAGAGCATGTTGAGGGGGAAGAGTTTGGGGTCTTTTACATGCGCGACCCGGATGTCGAACAGGGGTATGTGTTTTCGATCACCGAGAAGACTTTCCCTACGGTGATTGGAGACGGGCATTCAAATATCGAATCGTTATTGATGAAGAACCCTCGTACCCACTATCTGGCTGCTTATTTGCTAGATCTGCATGCTGAAAAGTTGGAGTTTGTTCTCAAAGATGGCGAAAAGTTTAAGGCGGTCGAAATTGGGTCACATTGCCGCGGGTCTGTCTTCCTAGACGCAAATGATCTAATCACACCTGATTTAGAGGCTGCGATGAATCGAATTAGCGGTAGCATTCCTGGTTTTTTCTTCGGACGATACGATATAAGAGTGCCCGACAAGCTATCTCTCAAGGCTGGGCAGGGCATTAAGGTGCTTGAGGTTAATGGCGTTACTTCTGAATCCACCAATATGTATGACCCGTCTTATTCCATTTTTAATGCCTATAAGATTATGTTCGCACAATGGTCAATGGCGTTTAAGATAGGCAAAGCTAATATTAAAGGGGGCGCACAACGTATAACCTTCTTTGGCTTTTTAAAGTACCTTATTAGTTATTCGAGTAACATTAAGTCTAATAATGATATGACTATAGATAAAAAGGCTTGAGGTGATTATGGCGATTCCTCCGAAGCTGTTTCAGCAAATGTCTACACTTGTCGCGAATAGTTTGAACGCTGGTCACTATGGAGTGCGTCTCGCACAAGACCAGCAAGAGGTTCAAGCGGCGCAGCACTTACGTTACGAAGTGTTGTTCAAGGAGAGTGGTGGTAGTGCAAATCCCGAAATGCTCAACAGTGAGCTAGAAGAAGACGAATGGGACGCGATTGCTTACCACGTTGTTGTGGTCGATAAAAAGCAGGCAGATAAAGTCGTGGGCACCATACGTTTAGTAAGCAGTACTCAATTAGATGAAAGTCAGCCGTTCTATACCGAGCACGCGTTTAACTTAGATGCTGTGCGAGCCAAGTACCCAAAGTCGTTGGAGTTGAGTCGAGCATGTGTTTCGCCAGAAGGGCGTGGCGGCGCTATTTTGATGTTGCTGTGGAAATTCACTATGCAGTTTATAGAACAAAACGCCTATCAAGTGTTATTTGGCTGTGCCTCCTTTAAAGGACAAGACTATAGCCAGCACCAAGACATACTCGCGTATCTTTATGAACACCACCTGGCTTCGCCAGAACTTATGCCTGTTGTTAAAGATAATGTGAATAGCGTTTCGATTAAAAGAGTAGTAAGAGAGCGAGATGAGTCACAAAGCACCGGTAAGGTACCTACCCTGCTTAAGGGTTATTTGAAAGTAGGAGCGCGCGTTTCAGACCGCGCAGTGATTGATCCTGTATTTAATACAACCTTTGTCGCAATTTACGTGATTACGGCGGATATGTTTTCCAGTAACCACAGCTTAGTTAAGCATTCGTTTTAGATCATGATGAGTCGCAATTATTTGCTAGTGCCAATTCGCGTGCTGGCACTCGTGATATGGGTGGTCAGCATGCCTTTAGTTTTTATGCTGTGTAGTTTATTCCGTGTGCCAAGGCACACAGAATTACCGCATGTATTTCATGCGGGTATGCGAGCAATTTTTGGTATACGGGTGCAAAAATTGGGAAACGCCACAGAAACACAACCAGCCCTATATGTGAGTAATCACATTTCTTATTTGGACGTCATTGTGCTTGGGGGGTTGAAAGCGTTTTTCATTGCCAAGTCTGAGGTCGCCAATTGGCCGGTGTTTGGTCAGCTTGCACGATTTCAAAACACACTTTTTTTTGAGCGCAGTGCAGGCAAGGCACGGCATCAATTAAATGCAATGCAAAACCATCTTAAACTAGGCAAACGACTAACGCTTTTTCCTGAAGGCACAAGCACCAATGGAACCCACGTGGTGCCATTTAAGTCGAGTCTATTTGAAGCCGCCAACCTAGGAGATGATTATCCTAGAGTTGCCATTCAGCCAATCACAATTGCTTATACACATCATAATGACCTAGCAATGAATCAAGCTCAACGAGACCATTATGCGTGGTACGCGACGATGCCTTTTGGCGCTCATTTTGCAAAACTATTTTCTTTAAAGAAAGTTGACGTAAAAGTGGTGTTCCATCCGGTCTGTTACTTAGACGAGTTTGAATCAAGAAAGGAGTGCGCGGAGCATTGTTATAAATTGGTCGCCGATACGCTAGATGAATTAATGGCGGCGGCATGATCACTGCCTAGCAACTATTACTCGCTGCGCAGTTTGTATTACCGGTAGATCACAAAGCTGCGCAAGGTGATCTAGTCCAGTCGATTCAATTGATACTTGTCTTCGTTAGCTACAAGAAACTTTCTTGTGTAGGCCACCCATGATTAGCACGTTAATCTATTTGTTTTCAACCTTATGAAAAAATCATTAGTAAGTCTTTTATTCGCATCCGTCGTATATTCAAACACCGTACTCGCGGTTGACCCTGTGTACACTGGTTTCTTTTCTGACACAGCCATTAAGGGTTACGACACGGTCGCCTATTTCACCGAGAATGCTCCACGCGAGGGTGTTGAAGCCTATTCGTATGAATACAAGGGCGCTACTTGGTTGTTCGTGAGCGCTGAGCATAGACAGCTTTTTATTGAGAACCCTGATAAGTACGCGCCACAGTACGGCGGTTATTGTGCTTACGCCGTTGCCAAAAATGCGACAGCATCGATTCAACCAGACCTATTTACAGTGTTGAAGGGCAAACTCTATCTCAATAACAGCCCGTCAATTAACCAAAAGTGGAACGCGAATAAAGCCGCATATATTCAATCGGCGGATCAGAACTGGCCGTTACTACTTACCCAATAGTGGCCACTAGATTGCTTAGACTAGATACACTCAATAAACCCAATAAGATCACATATAGCCAATGAATTCTAAAAATGACAAACCTATCCCGAGCGGCATTGCAGGAATAGTAGGGCCTAGTCTCTTGGGTGTGTTGAGCGCATGCTTTGCGTTTTTGTTTTATGGCGGGTGGGGCTATTGGGTGAATTTGGGCTATGGCCACGAAATGGCGCTTAAGGTTTTTATGGCTCAAGGCAGTTATAGCTTTATTCTTACGCTAATAATGGCGGTGCTTATTGAAGGTCTCTATCGACTTTTCACCCATCGAGGATCGCGTGAACAATGGTCGCGATCGCGTGTAGATTGGAGCACTATTCTAAGCAGTTGTTTTGTTGTCTTTTCGGGGTCGTGGTTGGTTAACGTGTTCGCAGGAACTCCAGAAATATTCAAGACTGTTTTGTTGGGCTATATGTTTGGGGGGCTGTACACCTACGTCTATGTCCTGGGTTTATCTCGACGCAAGCCATAGCGCCAAATTACAAATAAAACCTCAGAAGGCAACCAATGATGCCAGTCCAGCCACTAAGTTGTGATCTACATGACTACATTGAGATAGCGTGCCTGTATAGCTATGCGCTAAAGCTAACACTAACGGATAGCACCGTTATTAATGCTGTTGCGATTGATACTAAAACGAGTAACAAGCAGGAGTTTATCGTAGTCAAAGATGTAAAAGTGGAAAGCGGAAAGCCAGAGTGGACAGATAATGAACACTCTCTGGTCGAAATTCCGCTGAAAAGCCTAGATAAAATTGAAGCCTTGAGTCTTAACGCGAAATTTGGAGTTATTAAGTTTTAGCGATTTCTCAATGTTCATCTTTTAATATTTCACTACTTTTACTATCTCCGTTGTTAATCGGTTTGCCAAACTTTGTCTTCCACCAGCGAATTGTTAATGGAACCGAGATATTTAACAAAAAGCACGCGATCATAAGCGTATAAAACGACTCGGTCGTGAGCACTTGATTTTGCACGTAGGCGATTTCCATTACGACGAATGCTAGCTCTGCACGTCCCAACATCCCGAAACCAATCATCCAACTCTCTGGCCACTCAAAACCACCCGTAAATCGAGCCGCCAATGACGCCGACAAAATTTGTCCTACGAAGATCCCAGCGAACAGCATTAGTGATTGCGGAAGAACGGATATAAACAATTCAGAGTCAAACACCAACTTGCTGCCCAGGGCTACAAAAAACACAGGTCCTAACCAAGAGTAGGCGGCACTATCGACAATCATTCTTGTTTGTTCAAATATGCCTCGTTCCGACTCATCCAAATTATCGGGAGCGTGATCAAAATATTCTTGGCTGATGATAAGCCCAGCCATGTAGGCACCAACGGCGGGATGAAATCCAAAGTAGTGTGCCAATAAACCAACCAAGACCGCAATTAACAGCATCATCAATACAACGTTTTCGCTTTTGCCCATAATCAAAAGACGTTGAAGACTGAAGTTGCCGATAAAAGGAATATTCTTAGCCCAGCCGGTACTGGTTGGAAACACTAATGCGCCTAGCAGTGTTACTACAACAAAAAAAGCGATGGTCTTGGCTACGATTGTTAATAGTCCAACGGCGCTCAGTGTTGCGTCTCCTGTCGCGATCGGTACCAGAGCGGCTACAAGGGCGAGTGAGGCGATATCGTCAAGCACGGCCGACGTCATAATGCCCGTGGCAGCCGGAGAGCGACTCAGGCCCTCTGTTTTGAGCGAAACCATAGTTAACGAAACGGCGGTAGCCATCATGGCTAGACCACACATAAGCGCGATCTTGGGGTCAGCCCAAAAGCTGTAAGCCAGTGTGTAGGCGATTAGGAAAGGAGCGAGTGCGCCAAAGAAGGCTATTCCCCAACTGCGTTTTATGCCTTTGAGGAAAATATGGGTTTCTTCCTCGAACCCCAGCGAAAACATAATGATGATTATGCCCAGTTCAGCTAGGTCGACTATAAAGATGGGCAGCTCTGTGGGTAGCAAGCCGATATTGGTTAGCAACGCACCAAAAAACAGATACCACAATACCGGCGTAAGCCGTGTTTTTGTCGCCATGACTGAAGCAGCAAATACGCTGATCCAAATAATCGCTAGAATCTCAATGTCATGCATGCTTTTTCCAATGCTCCGTTGTCGAACTACCATGCTAGCCTAATTTCTTCGTCCATGCATCACGGACAATCGTGAGCGAGAGGTTTAGCTAATCGCCTGTTAACTCCCTTTATTGCTAATGGCTTAGTTGTTAGGGATTAGTTGCTAGGGCTTAATTCTGCTAATTAGTTTCATAAGGGACAAAAAAACCCGCTAGCGTGAACTAGCGGGTTCTCAATGCATGATGGACGTTATCAACAAGCGTAAAGCTTACTGATAAACATTCATCAACTCATTACTTAGAAGTTGTACGTTACTTCAACACCATACGTACGACCTTTTGCTAGAGGTGAGAATGTGCCTCCTAATGGAACAGGTCCAAGTAGCGAAGGTAGTTGTGTATCACCACCGTGCTTCACTTCGTCAGTCAAGTTACGACCGAAAATACCAAATTCCCAGCTGCCGTCGTCTGAGTAAAAATCAACGCCTGCATCCAAGATTCCTTGCTCGTTAATAAAGCCAAGGTTGTTGTCGGTATAAGCCGATTCGTCACGGTAAGAATAACTAACGCGAGCCGTTGAGCTACCCCATGTGCCAACTTCCGAATCAAGCGTAAGACCAACTTGATAAGTAAGTTCCGCAGCACGAGGAAGATCTAAGTTTTTGTCTGCGTCGTTGATAACACCGTCACTGTTAAGATCAAAACGAACGTTGTCGTATGAAGGGTCGATATATCCTAACGACACGTTAAACAAGAGGCGGTCATTGATAGGGAACAAGCCTTCAAATTCAAGACCAGAAATAGTCGTATCAGCTGTGTTACGAATAACTTGAACCACGCCCGCGATCGGGTCGGCTAAGTTAATCTCACGTTGCATGTCGTCGATCTGGTTGTAGAAAATAGCAGCAGAAATACGTGCGCCACTCTCAAGTTGAGTTTTAATACCAAACTCAAGGTTCTCAACCGTTTCTTCATCAAATGGTCCAGGACCAAAATTAACGGTATCGATTGCAGTGTTACGCAAGTTGTAACCACCAGAACGAACGCCTTGTGTCCAATGACCGTACATTAGCGTGTTATCGCTGTGGTTATACGTAAGTCCGATCTTAGGAGACAAATTGTCCCACTTTGCATTGTCTTTAAAGTCGAACGGGCACTCATTGAGTAAAACATTACACTGTGAGTTTATGTTACGAACCAACGAAGCGATGTTGACGTCTTTGTGTTCATCCGTGTAGTTAGCGCCAACATTAAGAGTCAATTGGTCAGTCAATGCATAATCGACAGAAGCGAACAATCCAAAGGTCTTAGTTACGTGTATACCACCACCGTCTTGAGTAAGAGCGAACAGTCCAGGAGGGGCTGCAATGCCTAACAAGCGACGCTGTTCAGAGTAGGCTAAATCGTTTTTGTAAAAGAACACACCTGTAGTCAGTTGAGCTTTTTCGCCAAGCGTACCGCTCCAACGAAGTTCATTGCTGGTCTGCTCAGACACTAAGCTAGCAGGCACATGAAACAAACTGATTGGCGTTGCATCGATATCAGAAACCGTTGTGGATTCGTAATCGCGATAACCAAAAATGTTTGTTAACGTGCCGTTCTCTGTTTCGATCTCTAACTTAGCGCGGAAAAAATCAGAACTAACGTCATTCAAGCCTACTTCGTCTATCGAAACGTCAAAGCTGTTGCGATCAAAGCCGGTTAAGCCATTGCTTATGCCTGACCCATTTGTATGGTTTTGGGCTGCTGGGCCATCGCCTTCAGTGTCAAAATAATCATAGATTAGCGTTAAGCTAACTGTGTCATTAGGAGTCCAAACAACCATCGGGCGTACAGAGACAGTGTCTGATTTACCGATTGAATCACCAGTGGCAAGATTCTTAAAGTAGCCATCGTCTTTGCTTGAATAGACCGAAATCTTTGCAGCAAATTGATCGTTTATTGCTCCACCGACTGACCCCATCAAATAGCTCGTAGGGTCTTCTCCGCCTAATTCATAAGCGGCGCGGACTTTTCCTTCGAACTCTTCACCCGGCATAGCCGAATTTAGCATTACCGCACCACCAGTCACGTTACGACCAAATAGCGTGCCCTGTGGGCCACGTAATACCTCGATGCTGCCTAAATCAAACACATCAAACACGATACCCGCGTTAGTGCCCATATAGACGCCATCAACGAATGTACCCACGGTTGGATCAATGCTTGGAATAGAGCTGTTGATACCCAGGCCGCGAATCGAGAAGTTTGCTGTACCTGGCGTAGTGCCGATGTCATCAAACGCAACGTTTGGCAAGCCAACCGCTAGACTCTCGATGTCACGTACTTTTAGAACATCAAGTTGGGCTGAGCTTAACGCTGTAATGGCTACAGGTACGTCAAACGAGGATTCGTCTCGTTTACGCGCTGTAACCACGATTTCTTCTAACAATATAGAAGTTGCACTGCGTGATTCGCTTTGAGCGAACGCAGTGCCATTAATGCCAAAACCTGCAGTGACGACAAGTGCTGCGGTCATCATTGGTTTTGCCATGCTGTTGACTAGCTTATTCATGAGTCCTCCTCTTTTATAAGCGATTTAAATGAAATACTCGTTTATGTGTAAAACTGAGTCGCTCCATCGTTCTTGTTTGTATGCGTGGATGCAACAAGTGTTGCGTTTTTTACAACAACGCTAAAATAAGACTAATGATGTGAATTGGCTAAAAAATAATCTTATTTTCATTATTTCTATTGATGAGTAGAGCTAGGTTGAGTTGCGCAATTTAGATTGCTTTATGATTTGAATCTACGCATCATTAAAAGGTGACTTTCTGGGGCGTTAAGTTGACACGCGTGCGACAATCTTAGATTGTTATATTTAAGATACGTGTACCTAGATCGTCGTACTTAGATCGCACCCAGAGCTTGAGGAGGCTAAACACAATGATATCTCGAATACTTGGTTTCGCAGCTGCTCTAAGCGGCGCAGTGGCCGGTTCGCAATTGCCTGAATTCTCCCAGCAGTATCGACAGCGCTTAGGAGGTGCTCTGCAAGAACTAGAGCATGTAGTAAATCGATTTGAGCAAGACGCCACTGCCGTTGGATTGACGGTAGAGACCGCATTAACAGAGCTCGAAACAGCGGATCATGAATTATTTAAAAAACGCGGGATAAGCATGCGTAGCCATGTCAGTCGTTACCAGCAATTGAGCCAACAACAACAAGCCTTTGAGGAACTCGATCCGATGCTTCGCCCCGTTGCCTTATTACAGGGCTACGATAAAGTGACGTTAGATGCTACTTGGGAGGCATATGAGCCTGCAGTTCCTTTAAATGCCAGTGGCGGGATTTGGGCAGGTGCATCAGGATTTTTGGGTTTTCTCGCGCTGTTTATGCCCAGTAAATTTCTTGGGCTATTGTTCGGGCGAAAAGCACCGAATAGATCTAGATCCAGAATTAAAAATAAACCTTTAGACAGAATAAGTAGAGTTAAAGATGGCCGTGTCAGAAAAATCTGAGTTTGATTATGTGATTGTAGGTGCTGGTTCAGCAGGGTGTGTGTTAGCGAACCGTTTAAGTGAGGACTCAGAGGTAAGCGTTTGCTTGATCGAAGCTGGGGGCTCGCACAAAAATCCATTGGTGTGGATACCTGCTGGCGTGTTCTTAATGTTGATCAGCAAGATCAAAAATTGGGCGTTTCCAACGGTACCTCAAAAGGCATTGAATGGTCGTGTTTGCTATCAACCCCGAGGTAAGGCTTTAGGAGGTTCGTCTGCAATCAACGCAATGATATACATTCGTGGCGTACCTCAAGACTATGACCGCTGGGAAGCTGCAGGCAATAAAGGTTGGTCGTTTAAAGAGGTTCTACCGTACTTTAAAAAATCAGAACATCGAGAAAAGGGCGCCGATGAGTTTCATGGGCAAGGTGGCGAGCTCAATGTAGCACCGATTAAAGACCCTAGCTCATTGAACAAACTTCTTATGCAAGCTGCTGCCAATCTAGGCTATCGGCTTAATGATGATTTTAATGGTGCCGAGTTAGAAGGGTTTGGCATGTTTGAAGTCACTCAGAAAAATGGTGAAAGATGGTCTACAGCACGTGCCTTTTTGGATCCTATTATGGATCGAGCAAATCTAACAGTAATTACGCGTGCAACGACAGAAAAGATAGTTTTTTCGGATGACAAAGGTCGCAAAAAGGCAGTTGGTGTTGAAATTAAACAAGGCTCCAAGGCACGCTCTATAAAAGCAAAGCGCGAAGTTCTTTTAAGTGCGGGCGCGTTCGGTTCGCCACAAGTCCTTATGTTGTCGGGAGTAGGAGACAAAAAGACTCTGGAGTCTCACGGCATAGAAACAGTTCATCATTTACCCGGCGTGGGTGAAAATTTGCAAGATCATGCAGATTGCATACTGGGCTACAAAACTAAAAGTAAAGCCGCAATAGGCTTCTCGATTACAGGTTTTGCAATCGCAGCGAGAGATTTGGTTCGTTACTTTTGGAATAGAAAAGGTTTGTTTACGAGCAATTTTGCTGAGTCGGGTGGATTTTTTAAAACTGATCCAAGTGCTGATGCACCAGATGCACAGGTTCACTTCATGCGAGGATTAGTGGATGATCACGGCCGCAAGTTGCATTGGGGCCACGGATACAGCGCTCACGTCTGTATATTGCGGCCCAAGAGCTTTGGCCGAGTCAGTTTACGTAGCACCAATCCAAAAGAAATGATGGACATTGACCCTGCGTTTCTAGAGCATCCTTACGACTTGGAGCTGTTAACGGCCGCTTGCAGAAAAGTGCAGGCGATTTTGAAAGACGAAGCGTTTGATGGCGTTCGCGGTAAGGCATTGTATGCCAGTCATACCGACGATATTCAAGAGCTACGAAAGGACATAATTGCTCGAACTGACACGGTTTATCATCCTGTTGGCACATGCAAAATGGGTCACGATAAAATGGCCGTCGTAGATGATGAGCTTAAGGTTCATGGCATAGATGGATTGAGGGTAGTTGACGCCTCAATTATGCCGAGCCTGATCAGTGGTAATACTAACGCGCCTACCATTATGATTGCTGAGAAGGCTGTCGATATGATTAAAGGCTAAACTCGTCAAAAGGGAAGTACGCTAGGTAAAACTGCGCTAACAATCAATCCAATTCAGACTGAGTATTATGATCTCAAAAAGCCAAATCTTACTGATTACGTTATTTTATATTGCGTCAATAGCGCTATTTACACCCTTAAACGCCTCAGCGACCCAGGCAAGTACAGGAACAGCTGCATCAGGACAGGCTGATTCAGATCAAGTACAAGCTGACACCCAATCAGGGAGTGTTGTAGATGGTGTATTGGACAATGTATTGAACTGGTTTTCTGACGAGGATGAGCAACAACCCACGCTCGACCTGGCGGATCAACGTGACTATGAGCGCGCCAACAAAGGTTTTATTGCTCAAATTGAGCCACCTGTCATACATGATGAATCAGGTAAGGTGGTTTTTGATGCAGGCGCCTACGATTTTCTAAAAGGCCCTGCGCCTGATGACGTTAATACGAGTCTCTGGCGTCAGTCGCAATTGGTTGCAAAACATGGCTTATTTAAAGTTACCGACGGTATCTATCAGGTGCGAGGCTATGACCTAGCTAACATTACGTTCGTTGAAGGTGACACGGGTTGGATTGTGATTGACCCTCTATTGTCTAAAGAAACCGCGACCGCCGCTAAGCAACTTGTTGACAAGCACTTAGGCGAAAGGCCAGTCACCGGTGTCATTCTTACTCACTCGCATATTGATCACTACGCAGGTGTTCGCGGGCTTATCTCAGAAAATGAGTTAGAACTGGGGATTCCGTTAGTTGCGCCCGCTCACTTTGCGGTCGAAGCAATCTCTGAAAATGTGTTGGCAGGCAATGCCATGGCGCGTAGAGCAGGCTACATGTTCGGCTCTCTGATACCCAAGGCAAAAGACGGCAATATTGGAGTGGGATTAGGGCCGGGATTGAGCTTAGGTAACCACGGAATGTTGATGCCCAATGTCGATATTATAGAAACAGGGCAAACACTCAATATTGATGGCGTGAAGATGGAATTCATTTTGGCTTTGGGGGCTGAAGCACCTTCTGAGTTTATGATTTATTTGCCAAAGTTTAAGGCGTTCTGCCAGGCTGAAATCATCAATCACACATTGCACAATATGCTGACCCCACGCGGCGCTAAAGTGCGTAACGGCAAAGTGTGGTCTGAGTACATAGACGAAGCGATTGTTGCGTTTGCTGACAAGACAGAGGTGTCCTTTGGCTCACATCATTGGCCTACCTGGGGGCGAGAAGATGTTAGGCATTTATGGACGATTCAGCGAGATTTGTATGGTTTTATTCACGATCAAACGCTGCGCTTGGCTAATCAGGGGTACACGATTAACGAGATTCCTTCCGAGCTTAAATTACCGTCTGCGCTGGCAAACGAGTTTGCAAATCGAAGTTACTACGGTGAGCTCGGCTTTAACGCCCGCTCACAATACCAACTCTATTATGGTTTCTTTGACGGTAACCCCGCTAATTTGAACCCCTTGCCAGTACGCGAGGAATCAATAAAGTATGTCGATTATATGGGTGGCTCCGCAGCGATTCTTGTCCGAGCGCAGCAGGATATTGACGAGGGTGAATTGCAATTTGCTGCAACCGTGCTCAATCATCTGGTTTTTGCTGAACCTAACAATGCTTCAGCTAAAAACCTGCTCGCCAACGCCTATAGAAAGTTGGCGGCACTGACTGAATCGGGACCGCATAGGAATTTTTATCTAACCGGAGCCAAGGAGCTTCAGTTTGGCATTAGTAATGTAACCGGCTTAGAAGCTGGCAGTGAAGATACTCTCAAGGCATTACCCGTAGACTTGTTTTTTGACTTGCTTGCTGTGCGTTTCAATGCCGAAAAAGCAGGCAATAAGCAATGGGTGTTCAACTTTAATGTTAGTTCTGGATCATCAGAGCAAAAAGCGATGATTTTCGTCAGCAACGGAGTGTTGCATAATCGCATGGACGTTAATTCAGATGATGCAAACGCTACTCTGTCGATAACTCGACAAGGCCTAGATAAGTTGCTGCTAAAGCAAGGCGGTATTCTGCGATTGGTCGTAACAGGCGACGCATCTATTAGTGGTAACCCCTTAGCTTTGCGTGAATTCTTTAGCCTAGTTGAAGAACCTGACCCTGAATTTAATATCGTAACTCCGTAAACAAATATCATTAGTCGAATGTTAATCACTGAAAGTTGTATTGCTATTTCTTTGATGATTAGTTTTGGAGAGTTTAGCTAGTATGAAGTTTATATTGCTCACGAATATGCCCGCTTATCAACAGTTAGAATTGGCAAGGGCCTTTGTTGATCTAGTAGGTGACGCAAATTTTAGATTAGCCGTGCTTGGCTCGTTGAGTGCAAATCGCAAAGAAATGGGATGGGTTGACGACCAAGAGCCTGACTATGTTTTACGTTTCGATCGTTCTGAATCTGATCGCCGCGCAGCCCTTGAATGGATTCGGGATGCTGATGTTGTCATTCAAGGGCGCTTCCCAATCAAATATGTAAAGGCCCGCATTAAAAGAGGGGGACTCACTTACGCCTATCAAGAGCGCGTATGGAAAAAAGGTTTTACGGCGAGGCGCTTTATATCGCGCTTACCTTTTTTGTGGAAGAACTACTATTCAGTGAATAAATCCAATTACCATCTATTGGCCGCAGGTAAATACGCAGCCAGCGACCTTGTTCCGTTGGGGCTGTTTAAGAATCGAGCCTGGAAGTTTGGATATTTCATTGAGTCCAAAAAAAATGCGCCGAAAAAAGAATCAAGCTCCAACTCTTCATCGGAGAGCCCGCACCCAGTAAGGATAGTGTGGTGTGGACGCTTAATTGCGCTAAAACGCCCTCAAAGAGCGCTAGAACTTCTTAATGTATTCACTCAACACAACGTGGATGCACACTTAACTTTGGTCGGTGGCGGTGACCTAGAGGCGTCTCTCAAACAGTATGCTTGTGACACGGGGCTTACCGACAAAGTAGATTTTGCTGGATGGAAATCGGTAGACGAGGTTAACGCCATTATGGCGAACGCCGACATTATGTTGATGAGCAGTGACCACCGAGAAGGGTGGGGCGTCGTTATTAACGAAGCAATTAATAACGCCTGCTTTCCTATGGTCTGCGAGGATGTTGGTTCTGCCGATTGGTTAATTAGCAATGCCGAAACTGGAATCGTTTATAACGACCCCCAATTTATCGAACAAGCTAGTGAACTTGCACGGCGATGGTTAGAATCGCCTGAGAGCATTACACTACAAGCCAATAATGGATTTAGCACGTTAAAATTGCATTGGTCCACACACGCCGCAGCACAACGATTAATTGATCATGCTACGGCGCTTGAAAAGGGTGACGATCCTCAAGACTTATTTCTCTTTGGACCTTGTTCGCCCGCTTAACTATAACTAACCAAGAAACGCTATGAAGAAAATAATTTTTTGCACCGCGCTCTCTTTAGCACTTTTGGGGTGTCAATCTTTGCCCATGGCGGCTAACGATTCGAGCGCGACCACTAAGGCCAGCGCTCAGGACTCAAAACAATCGAGTTCGTCTGAACCGTTTGCCTCTACTTATACAGTTCCTAGTTCTGCGGCGTACGTCATACGAAACGCTAATGTCTTAGACGGCACAGGGCAACAACTGGACCAGACTGATGTACTTTTTCGCGATGGTAAAATAGCTGAAATTGGTCAGAATCTTTTAGTTGATGACATGGTTATGTCAATAGATGGAACGGGCATGTGGGTTACGCCTGGTATTATTGACGTGCATAGCCATATGGGGGTGTACCCGTCACTTGCTATTAGTTCCTTATCTGATGGTAATGAGTCGGTCGCCCCAAGTACCGCTGGAGTTTGGGCAGAACACTCAATTTGGCCTCAAGATCCTAACTTCGAAAAAGCCGTTGCAGGCGGTGTAACAACAGCACAAATTCTTCCCGGTTCTGCCAATTTGTTTGGCGGTCGAGGTGTGACTGTCAAATTGGTTCCCACGATAACCATGATGGGTATGAAATTTCCTGATGCGCCGCATTCATTGAAAATGGCGTGCGGCGAAAACCCAAAACGAAATTATGGCGACAAAGGCGGCCCTAAAACCCGGATGGGTAATATGGCTGGCTATAGAACAAAGTAGATTGCTGCGACGGCCTATATGAATAGCTGGGAAGCTTACGAAGAAGCTCAAAAACGCGGTGACAATTCAATTGTTGCGCCGGTCAGAGATTTAGAACTGGAAACGCTGATGGGCGTCTTGAATGGCGAAATCAGAATTCACAATCATTGTTATCGCGCGGACGAAATGGCCAATATGATTGAATTGTCTAAAGAGTTCAATTATGAAATTGCGGCGTTTCATCATGCCGTTGAAGCCTACAAGGTTGCTGATATCTTAGCTGAAAACAATGTTTGTGCGGTGGTCTGGGCTGACTGGTGGGGCTTTAAGCAAGAGGCTCATGACATGGTGCGTGAGAATGCTGCATTGGTTGATATGGCAGGCGCTTGCGCCATTATCCACTCGGATGACGAAATTCAGATTCAACGTCTAAACCAATAAGTAGCAAAAGTGATCAGCGCATCTAACAAGATGGGTTACCCCGTTACGCCCGCTAAAGCCATCACTTGGATCACGTCAAACCCCGCTAAGTCTCTGGGACTAGAGGATCAAATAGGCAGTATCGAAGTTGGCAAGAATGCCGACATTGTTCTGTGGAGCGGCGATCCTTTTAGTGTTTACAGCAAAGCAAGTAAAGTGTGGATTGATGGCGCACTGAGGTACGACCAAAACAATAAATCTTTATGGCGAACCAGTGACTTTAATCTCGGTGTGTTGACACCAGCAGGAGATCGACCATGAGAACGTCTATGAAACTATTTAGCGAAGAAGCATTGTTATTTTGTTTGAGTTTATGCTTATTTGGACTCAGTTCAGCCCACGCGGGCTCAATGTTGATAGACAACGTAAAAGTTGTTAACGGCACTAAAGACTCGTCTTATGACCGAGTTGACGTTCTGATGGATGGCGGCAAAATCATCAGCGTGATGGAAGAAATTGCAGTGTCTGATGGCGTTACCGTTATTGACGGCACAGGCAAAGTTTTAACCGCAGGCTTGTTTAATTCAGAAACTCAAATGGGAGTTCTGGAAATTGGTGCGGTTAGTGAAACGAGAGACGATGGATCTGATGATGAGCGTTTTACGGCGAGTTTCAATCCGATTGAGGCGTTCAACCCTAGTTCAGTGGTTATTCCTTACAATCGAATGCACGGGCTAACTCATACGCTGGTTATTCCATCCAATGATGTCAGCATGATTGCCGGCAAAGCGTCAATCGTGAACCTTTCGCAATCGAGCAAATCAGTCGAAGTGAAGTCCGCGGGTGTTGTCGTTGCTCTAGGTGAGAAAGGCTCTGCATTAAAAGGAGGTTCGCGCGCTGTTGCATTGGCTTCGCTCACAGAAGTTCTGGAAGACGCCCGAGATTATGCGGCCAACAAAGACGCTTACAACCGTGGTGCTCGTAGAGAACACGCTGTTTCACGTGCTGATTTGGAGGCGTTAATTCCTGTGGTTCAGCGCCGCACGCCTCTTATTGTTTATGTAGAGCGTGCGTCTGATATTGAACGCGTACTTGCCTTTGCGAAAAAGCAAAACGTGTCTTTAATTTTAGTGGGTGTTAGCGAAGCGTGGATGCTGGCAGAGCAAATTGCTAAGGCCCAAGTGCCGGTAATAATTGATCCCATTCGTAATTTGGCTACTAGCTACGAAGCCCTGGGCTCTCGATTAGACAATGCCAAAATATTAAATGATGCAGGTGTGCGTCTATTGTTCTCAGGGATGGGGGCTAAAGAAACGCATAACGCCTACTTGGTCAGACAATCAGCGGGTAATGCCGTAGCCAATGGATTGCCGTACCACGTCGCGATCGCAGCGCTTACGAGTAACCCATCTGCGGTGTTTGGTTTAAGCGGGTATGGCGAAATTAAGGCAGGTTCAAAAGCCACTGCGGTGCTATGGGACGGAGACCCGTTGGAGATGTCTGCGTCAGTTGAAATGGTGTTAATTAACGGCCAAAGCTTTGCACTAGAATCACGAGCAACCCGATTACGTGATCGATATTTTGAGCATTTAAAAAGCGTAACTGACACAGAGTAAAGAGTTGGTTTTAAGAAGTATCCACAAAAAAGGGACGCTTGTAGCGTCCCTTTTTTGATCCTAATGACATGGCTGCTTGGACTTATTGAGTCTTCAACCAACCCTTAACAATAGTTTCAAGAACTGACAAAGGCAAAGCACCGTTCTCTAATACTTTGTCGTGAAAAGCTCGCACATCAAATTTATCACCAAGCTGTTCTTCGGCTAAAGCACGCAATTCACGGATCTTCAACTCACCCGTCTTATACGCAAGGGCTTGAGCAGGCCATGAAATATAACGGTCAATTTCTGATGTTATATTATTCATCGAAAGGCCTGAGTTAGCAGCCATGTAGTCAATTGCTTCTTGTCGAGTCCAGCCTTTAGAATGGATGCCAGTATCTACAACCAAGCGGCAAGCGCGCCACATTTCGTAAGAAAGACGACCAAAATTTGTGTAAGGCGTTTCGTAGAACCCAACCTCAAGACCTAGACGTTCCGCATACAGTCCCCAGCCTTCAACAAATACTGTTTGCCCACCAAATTTACGGAACATTGGTAAATCAAGTTCTTGCATTAAAGCAATTTGCAAATGATGCCCTGGTACTGCTTCGTGTAAGGCCAAGGCTTCTAACTGATACAGTGGCCGAGTATCTAACAATGTAGTGTTTACGTAGTGAAATCCTGCTCTAGAACCATCTCCAGCCGGTTGCATATAGTATGCCGTAGTAGTCTTTTCCGCGATATCTAGCGGAATCTCTCTGATGCCGTAGGGCATACGCGGCAATCGACCAAATAATTTTGGCAGCTCACCATCAATTTTCTTGGAGATAACAGCTACGGCATTAAGACGCTCTTCGGGGGTTTTTGGGTAGAAATCTTTGTTGGTTTTTAGATATTCCAACCACTCTTCAAAATCACCGTCAAATTCAGCTTCAGCAATAACATCCATCATTTCCGCTTTAATTCGAGCAACTTCTTTCAGGCCAGTTTTGTGAATTTCATCTGGTGTCTGCGATGTAGTTGTAAAGTAACGCACACGATAGTCATAGTAGGCTTTGCCTCCAGGCATAGAGTCTGTACCGACCTCTTGACGACAAGCGGGTTTGTACTCGTCCATATAGAACGTTAGAAATTTGTTCATCGCGGGAACGATCTCATTGCTTACAATGTTTGTCGCTCGCGCCTTAAGTGCAGCAAACTCTTTCTCGCTAACAACCTTTGGTTTGTTTTCAAATGGGGACATAAACGTGCTGTCCGTCGGGGCTTCTACGATATGAGTTTTAATAGACTCTTCATACCCTTCCATTGGTGCGCAGGGCTGAACCCACCCAGCCTCTAAGCCCATTCGAATACGTTGAGTGGCTCTATCCATGTATGTACCCATTTGATCCATACGGGTTACGTAGCTTTGAAAATCAGCGAGTGTAAAAAACGGCAGTCTGGTGGCTAGACTTGTAAGGTCTAAGTGCGGACCGTTGCGATTATTCATGATGAGGTATTTGCCGCCATGGCGCGACTCTTCGATCTCGTTTTCGAGGTCGAGTTTCAGCAAATCATAATTGAGCTGGTTGGCCGTACTCAGCTCTGAGCGGTCTATTCCGTTGAGTTCATTGAGCAATGCAGTTGCTTGCGCCACCTGCGCATCAAACGCCTCTAAAGAAGGGTCATCGAGCTGGTCGTCATAGTCGCGAACGCCCAATGAAGTAGCAAACGTAGGGTAGCTTTTTAAGTTGGCTTGCCAGCTTTTATCCATTACGGCTTGAAAGTCAGCGTCGCCTGCATGCGATAACTGTGACGTTATTAAGACAGTCAGACACAGCGCAAACATTGCTGGTAGACGTAGTAATTTCATCATTAAAGCAGGGGATGTTGTGGTGGTTTGAGAGAGGTTTTTAATGAACATGGAGTGCTCCTGTAAATATGATTGCGGCCATAATAAGACAAATGCAGTACACTGCCCAGACCTGTTTTAGAGCTTTTGAGGTAATACAATGAAGAACTTTTTCAAGGCTTTTGGCCCTGGCCCGATGATTGCGGCGGCGTTTATTGGCCCTGGTACGGTCACCGTTTGCAGCATTGCCGGGGCTCAGTATGGACCAGTGTTGTTGTGGGCGTTATTGTTTTCAACTCTCGCAACCGCCGTACTGCAAGAGTCTTCTGCTCGCTTAGGGCTAGTTACTCAGCGAGGCCTAGCAGCAAACATAAAGTCAGGGATTAAAAATAAGGGGCTGCGATTCGCGTCTTTGACGCTTGTTTTGTCAGCTGTAGTGGTCGGCGCAATAGCTTATGAGTCTGGAAATATTCGTGGTGGTTCTTTAGGCGTTCTTGCCTTGTTGGGTGCGGAGCACAGTAAAGCCACTGACCCGCTAACAGGCATCGCTGTGCTGTGTATAGCTGTGTTTGCAGCATTGCTGCTTTGGATTGGACGCTACGCCGTACTCGAAAAGGTACTTGTCAGCCTAGTTATACTAATGAGCGTTGCTTTTCTGACAACCGCTGTGATGGTTGTGGATTCTTGGTCGCTGGTATTGAGGGGTCTGTTCATTCCTCAAATCCCTGAAGGGTCAATAATGTTGGTTGTTGCATTAATAGGCACAACTATTGTTCCGTACAACCTTTTCCTACACTCAGATATTGTTAGAGAGAAGTGGTCGAGTAGCGCGCACCTTGGTGAAGCGCGCACAGACGCCATCGTTTCAGTTGGGTTTGGTGGCCTCATATCAATGGCAATTGTTGTGTGTGCCGCGGCCGTACCTGCAGGTACTATTCAATCTGCAGGTGATCTAGCTCAAGGACTAGCGATTGTGTTTGGCGATGCGGCAAAAATTATGATGGCTGTGGGGCTTTTGGCAGCGGGCCTAACATCGGCGATTACGGCCCCCATCGCTGCTACTTTGGTTCTTAAGGGGGTATTCGGCTGGCAAGGCGATCTTACTTCAAGCGCTCAACGAGCTGTCTGGATAAGCGTGTTATCCATTGGTACGGGATTCGCGCTGTTGCAAATTAATGCTGTTGAGTTGATAAAGTTCGCCCAATTTGCAAATGGTCTTGTTTTGCCATTCGCAGTGGCTTTCTTACTGTTTGCGGTTAACCAAAAAAGGGTCTTAGGTGACTACGTGAATAGCACGTATCAAAACATTATGGCTGGTACGGTACTTATTATAGTGACAGGTCTAGGGTTACGCGCGGTATTCAAGGTATTCAAGGTATTCAGTTGACTTTGTACTATTGTCCTCTTGAGCACTTTAAGCTGGGTTTGCTAATACCACTGACCAGTATTTACCGTTTTTGCCGATGCCAATTTCTCTATACACGGGGTTGAGAATGTTTTTGCAATGTCGATTGCTGTCTAGCCAAAGTTGAAATAGTGGGTCTGCTGGCAAGTAGGCGTTGGCAATGTTTTCTGCAATTGATTGAAACTTATAATTGACCGCCTTGGCACGAACGCCCAGCGAAGGTCCGTGCGAAAGCGTATCGCGTTTCTCCATCCAATCAGCTTGTTTTTGGGCTGCAATTGCGAGCTTGCTATTCCAACGCAATACAGGCGCATCCGATCGACTTCGTTTGCAGGCCAGCGATTCAAATCTATACAGTTGCGTGCGGGCGGCATTATGCAGTTCGAGCAACTCTATAAACTCTTGATCGGCGTCTACCCGCGATACCGGTACATTTTCGATCAATTTATCGATGGAGGAATCGGTTTTGCTGGAAGAAACTGGTTCGGCTTTTGGGCCTTTCGCTGAGCTGAAGACGCAGACAAAGAGCAAAGCAATTCCAGCAAGAAGAGATAATTTCACAGTAGTATAAAACACGACAAATTAACGACCAATTTTCGAATAGTTGAGTGTCGGAGCGTAAAGATCTAACGGTGTTGGTCAATCAAAATCATGTTGCCATCAGGGTCGGCGACTATACAGCTAGCAGGACCTTCACCTGTTTCGTCAGCTTGCGTGATTAAGTCAATACCTGAGCTTTTAAGGTGCTTTTGAATGTAACGTACATCATCAAACGGGTTAACCTCTGAGGCGTTGTGATCCCAACCTGGGTTAAACGTCATTATGTTGCGCTCGAACATGCCTTGGAATAAACCGATAACGGAGTCTCCATTTTTAATAATGACCCAGTTGTGCTCAGACTGGTCGTGAAAGACCGTAAACCCTAGTGTGGTCTAAAATTCAATTGAAGCACTGAGATCATTAACCGAGAGACTGTTTGAAAAGGCGCCGAGTTGCATAAACTTCTCCCGAACTGAGTTGGTGTTGAACGTGTCCTCTAGTCTAATCTCATTGGTGGATAGTTTCGAGTCTGTCAACTCGTATTATCCGAGCAATGCTTTGGGGCATCGGTTGGAGATCTAGAGTGATAGTGCCGATTTAAATGGGCTTTGAGCAAGAGGTCATTAGTCTGTATTATTTGGCGCATAACAATTATTCTATTCTCTGCTATCTGTAATTTAACAACCACAAAGGAATGATTAACCATGACCTACAAGGCTGCTGCGTCTGAACTCCAAACCGTAATTGAACACTTTTATGGATGGGAGTCTAAAGAACCCAATCGCCCATTTTTGCGTCAACCGTTTGGCGATAAATGGAAGGTGTTGACTTACGGGGAAGCCGGTGCACAAGCACGCTCAATTGTGGCTGCGCTGCAAGCTAAGGGCTTGAAGCCGGGGGATCACATTGGCATATATTCTAAAAATTGCATGCATTGGATTCTTGCTGATCTAGCCATAATGATGGGTGGATTTGTATCGGTTCCGTTTTATGCCAGTTTGCCAAAAGATCAGTTAGAGCAAGTGATTAAGCTTGGTGATTTAAAAGGGCTCTTTATAGGGCGGTTGGATAAGTGGGGCGATAAAGCAGACGCTATCTCAGATGATCTTGTAACGATTAAGTTTCCGCATTATGGCGATGATGCTAAAGCAACCGTAGGCGCAGATTGGGACGAAACTGTTGCGGCATATGAACCTGTAACTGCGAATTTTGTTCCAGATCTTGATGACCTCTGGACGATTAAATTTACTTCAGGAACTACCGGCACACCTAAAGGGGTGATGCACCCCCATCGTACTCCAGCTCAAATGATGGCTGATGAGAAAGAGACCAAGTGGATCGGCATGTATGAGCTCCCAAATCAAAAGTTTTTCTCGTTCTTGCCACTCAACCATGTGGGAGAGAGAATAGCGGTGGAGGTGCCTGCTATTGTATTGGGTGCGCCAATTTCATTTGCAGAGAAACTGGATACATTTGCAGACAATTTACGCGCCACTCAGCCATCATTCTTATTCGCAGTTCCGCGAATTTGGACACTTTTCTATCAGGGCGTTACGGCCAAGATACCAGAGAAGAAGCTCGATCGATTGCTTAAAATTCCTATTGTTTCCTCAATAATTAAGAAGAAGCTCAAGACAGCGATGGGGTTGCGCGATATAAAACTCGCCGCTACAGGTGCTGCAATAACGCCGGCGTTTATCAAGGACTTTTATCACAAGCTTGATATTCATTTGGTCGAAGCGTATGGCATGACAGAAGTGTGCGGCTCTATGACTAACAGCCCCGATACCGATGCGCCAGCCGACTCAGTGGGTCGCGCGATTCCATTTGGTGAGGTAAAAATTGATCCAGATACCAAAGAGATTTTAATGAAGTCTCCTTATATGATGAAGGGCTACTACAAAGACCCTGTGAGAACAGATGAAGTTCTTCAGGACGGTTGGTTGCAAAGTGGTGACCGTGGCACTTTGGATGAGAATGGGTATTTAAGAGTAACGGGTCGTGTTAAAGACGCATTTAAAACCTCTAAAGGCAGTTACATAACGCCAAATCCGTTAGAAGAGGCGATAGCGAATAATGAGTACGTTGAACAAGTATGCGTAGCTGGAATTGGTCTACCTCAGCCTATTGCCCTAATCAACCTGTCTGAGGCAGGGCTAAAGGCCAATAAAGAATCTGTGAGCGCGTCGATAGTTAGAACGGTGTCTGACCTTAATGATACACGGGCCAATTTTGAACGTATTTCCACCACAATTGTAGATACCGAGACATGGTCGCCTGACAATGGGCTACTAACGCCTACGCTAAAGATAAAGCGCGGCGAATTAGATGACAAATACTCGCCACGCTATCTGGCGTGGCACGAATCAGACAATCGCGTTGAGTGGATTTAACAATCCACCTAATGCACTGTTACGTACATTCTTTAGTTAGCGCCAGACTGCAAGCACACTTTTTAACGCTGTAATAAAGGCGATCGGCTGGTCTAACATCAGATGGTGGCGCGCGTTGGGGATGTCGATCATCGGAATTGCAGGCGTGCCAAACTCTTCAGAAAGTTCGCCCATGAAAGCGACCGAATCTTCGGTAAATAGTAAACTCTTCTTGCCATAGATGATGGCTTTTCGCCCCGGCGCAGTGGTAACGGCCTCACCAATTTTGCCCCAGGATTCTTCAGCATTCTTAGGAATATTGAACACTTTTGGGTCGAACTTCCACTGCCAGCCACCGTCTACCTCTTTGAGCGAATGAAATCCCATGTAATCGACTAACACGGGTTCCTCGCAGGGCTGAGGTGGCGTCAAGAAAAAACGCTCTTTTGCGCTTTCTAAATCTGGGTAGATTTTGTTGGGACGACTTCCATCGCGCTTGCTGGGCGGTTTAAACAGCTCTGGGTTAGAAAACAATATGCTCGGACGAATGATCATTAAGTCACAAATCACTAATCCGCTAAATCGCTCTCCATGAGCGTGCATTGCTGCCGTTGCTATTCTGCCACCAAAAGAATGGGCGACGATTGTTGGTTTATGCTCATGCTTAAATAGCCCCAAAGATTCACTGACGGTAACCAGTTCATCAGCTCTTTGGCCTAACGTATATTCATCACGCCAGCCAGAATCACCCATGCCAGACATATCCATAGCAACTACGTGATAGTCGGCGGCTAGATAAGGAGCGACAAAAGCGAAGCAGCGCGCATGTGCCAAAAAACCATGCAGCATGATGATGCCAGGCTTGCTTGGATCGCCCCATCTGAAATAGTGAATATCACAAGCATCAACGTCAACGGTGCCTTCGTCGCGCGGCACACTCAAGGCGGCCGTTAACCATTTTGGAGGGTTTTCGATTGACTCATGAAGGTCACCCATGGCGTCGGCACTTGACACTTTATTAAGGTTATTGGTCGGGGAACATATTGGGTCAGAGTGATCGCTATTCATAGGTAAGTTGTTAACGCATCGGATTTTTCACGGCTGCGTACCTTACCATTAGTCGGCCTTATTGTGGTGATATTGCTAGCAAGCTTGTCTTTGTTTTGTAACAGTAATGCTGTCTGTTATGTTCGCTGGAACAAAGCCTTCTTGTTTTATAAGTGCAATAGATTACAATTTCACACAGTGATAACGTAGTTATTGTGAATTAATTTACTTATGGAAAAGCTACCGGTTGTAGATATCTCAGGATTATTTGGAAGCGACGACCATCACAAATCTTTGATTGCTGATGAGTTGGGGCATGTATTTCACCAGTATGGATTCGTGGGTGTTAAGGGACACCATTTACCCAAGCATTTGATCAGTAAAGTGAGGGAGCAGGTCGTAGCGTTTTTCGCTTTGCCGATGGAAGATAAGCTTAATCTTAGCATCCGCCCAAATAACTACAGGGGCTATATTCCACTAAGGTTCTTCACGCCGAATGCTAAACGTCATGATGCCGACAATTACGAGGGTTATAAACTTCATTTTGAGGTTGACTCGGCTGACCCCATTCGCAACCTTTGCGCTCTATATGGGCCCAATAGATGGCCTTCACAACGACCAGGTTTGCAAGAAGTTGTTTCTGAATACTGGCGTCATTGTGACCGCATCACGAGCAGCATTCTTCGTGCACTGGCAAGTCATTTAGCAATTCCATATGAACTTTTTGATAGAGCGTTTGAAAAGCCGCTGACCAATATGACGTTGTTGAAATACCCTGCTATGCCTTTGGATGATGCGAGTTTTGGAATTCATCCTCACAAAGATACCGACGTCTTGACCATCTTGGCACCCGACAAAGTCGGAGGCCTTTTTTTAAAGCCACTTGGCGCACAGGATTGGTTGGAGGCTAAGGTGCCCGCGGACACGTTAATCGTGAACGTTGGAGATATGCTCGAAACTTGGTCTAACGGATACTTTATTTCAACACCGCATAAGGTTGAGAATAAGCGTGGTCTTGAACGTTATAGTTTTCCGTATTTCGCTGTACCACGTTACGACACAGTGATTGAGCCATTAACGGTGGTTGATTCACCGATGCCGACTCTTGGCTCAGCGGGTGAAATTTCTCGCAAGATTTGGCACAGCAATTGGCCCGATGCGGCTCCTATAGACGATGCGCTTGATCCTTATTCGCGATAGGTTCGCTTATATAGGTGCGTATGGTGGGTACTTTTGGAGGGAAGCGAAGCGGAGGGGGAAGAGAGGTAAAGGTAAGGTGTAAAGAAAGTGAGCGATTCAGCCCTATGCACAGACTGAATCGCCAAGAGTGGCGTGCTTTAAAAGTACACGCACTCTATTTGCTAACGCTGTAGTGAAATCACTAGCCTGCGTTTAACTTATCGATCACTGTTTTAGTGATGTCGATACGTGGGCCAACAAGAACGATCACACCCGGTGCGTTGTTCAGGATAAGGTCGTATCCGCCTTCAACACGAACGGCTTCGATTACTGGCTTCAATTGCTTTTCAATCTCAGCTAAACCTTCGTTTTGTAGTTTTTGAGCCTCGCGCTGCTTTGACTCTTGTAAACGACGAATCGCAATTTGCTGGTCTTCGTAATCTTTTTGTAGTTCAGCTACCTTTTCTTGAGTAAGAGTGTTAGCACCCTCAGCAACCTGCTTTCGCACATCTTGAGCTTTACCCGCTAAAACACCTAGTTCGCGTTGAGCTTGTTGTTGAAACTCTTCTAAACGACTGCTTAATGCTTTGCCACCAGGAGAGTTAGCTGCAACTTGGTTTAGGTTGATTACAGCAACCACAGCTGGTGCAGTTTGCGCAAATGCTTGGTTTGCGCCAAGAGCAAAAACAGTTAAAGCAAGAAAACAGATTTGACTAACACGTCTACCGCGCGAAACGCCAGTAGTGCGTAAAGAGGTACTTAAAGAATTCATGGGGTCTCCAATATTAATGAGATTTTTATGTGTTAAAAAAAACAAGCGAGAAGCATAGATGCTTGCCTCGCGACTCGCAAGTCTAGTTTTTGATTTTGCGTAGCGAATCATATAGGTTTGCTAGCAATTTTTCTTGTGCCATGATGCTTTAATTAGAACGTTACAGTGCATTAATTGTGGAATCTTAACAATTGAGCATTTTAAACATGGTTGAGCGCTTTAGTTGCAGCGAATTGCTTGACGAGTCCCATGTAATTGAAGCCACTAATACGACCGTCAACGATGTACCTCGCCATTCGTTGGCCTGCTAATTTATGTGAGGTTTTGTTCTTCCTAAAGGAGAAGTTTTTTGACCGGTGTCCATTAGTGATATAGTAAGCCACACATCAATAATTGGACCAATTTGAAGGCGTCACATAAGATGATTGTAAATAATTTTAACTTCGAAAACAGGATGCAACTTGACCTAGTCTTATCCGAAGCACCCTCCAAAATCCTTTTTTTCTACTAACTCAACTCCGCAATTTAAACATATTGCAGGGCTGGCTATTTCCGCCCTCATCGTCGCACTATTTGCGTATTCGCCTCTTGCAGCGATGCTCAATGGACTCGTATTAGATTCTCAGTTTCGCAGCTAGCTTAGCCATATCAAGGTTTCGAGTATTGGCTTCACTTCCAGATAAGAGTTTAGGCTCCAGCTCATCTATCAGAATTTTAGCAGGGCCTTCGAAAGTATATTCCTCAGACGACCCGAAGAAAAACAAGGTTAACGACGAACCTTCAGCAATGCTTAACTCCTTGCCTGAGGGCAGTTCGTCCAATATTTCAATCGGCTCATTTTAGTTCGATACAATACTAGTTTCTTGTCCCACAATGTCTGAAACCATGGCGACGTACTCGCCATCTTGAGCGTTTACTGAAAAAGTAACGCCTAGCAATAAAATCAGCTTGGAAAGGTTAGTTGACTTCATATTCTGTTCCTCAAATTGACGGTTTTAGGTGTGTGTGTCCGATACGGCATTGCAAATGCTTAGCTGTGCATGAATTGCAGTATACCCGACACATTCACTTCATGCGTATGTCAGTAAAGCATATGCGTCGAGTTTGCGGGAGCAATGTTGGATGCACGTGCGAAATAGGGGGATAAATTATTGAAGGTGAAAGCGGCAAACTCGTTGTTTTAGATTCTGTCTAATGGGTATCGGTCTCTTGATTGATTCAGACCGCGATATAGGCACACCACTCGTTGCTGTTGCGGGCCGGCAAATCAGGTTTGCTTGTTACATTGAGCTTAAACTCAACAGCTGAATGCCATTCCTCAGAACCTTGATCAGGGCCATGGCCTTGATCGTCTTGGGTTACCACCATCCCATCAATATGCAGTAGCACTTGGTCAGAGCATGTTGCCGTCTGCTCCAGTATAAGTATTGGGTCGGAGGAGGTTGAACTGCAAGCGGCTACAGCGATACAGGTTAGTGTCGTTAGAGGTAGTTGGTTAAGCAAGTGTTTCATTGATCTAACTGGTGTCGCCAGGCTTAGGTTGGTAAGGCGAATAATATTACGTAGCTTTTCCGCAAACATGCAGTTTTGACCTTTCTGAGGTATTTTTTGAAATCCGAGATCGCGCGCGTGCATGAGAACTCAGTTTCTTGGTCGGTTCAGTGAGTTGGTAGCGAATCGAGCTAATCTGATTCTCAGGATACTGGCGCATCACTGCCCAATCATTGAGGATCGGAATGTCGTGAAGTCGGCGAGCGTATTTATACACAGTTCCAATTTTGGGCTGTGATACGGCCGATGCCTGATGCAGCGAAATGCTAGAGAGTGCGCTCGGCAAATGGGCTTCAATAGCCCTTAGAGCACTGATGCTAGAAACGCCCTTCTCTAATTGTTTAGAGTGGGGTGGCGTGATGTGGCCTTCAATTGATTTAACCGATACGGTATTTGCTAACAGGCTTGAGCTCAACGGAAGGTGAGAATAATTATTGTTGCTCGTCTAAAGGCACGGAATGTATGTACACCAGTCATGAAAAAAATAATTCTGATGCAAAGATCACCAGATTGGGTTATGAACTTAAAAAACAAGGATAGAACCTTTGAGTAGCGAGTGATTGAATGGAATAATGTAGGTCTGTGTAATGCTGAAGGTAGAAATTAAAATGTTTACGGCCATAACGTCAAGACTATCAAAAGGGCATATATCTAAATTGGGCTTGTGCCTTATAGTTGTCTTGTTCTTAGCTGGTTGTGTTTCATCTCCTTATGTCAAAGACACTCAACCAATAGACCGCGCTAAACTCAATGCTTCTGATGTTACGGTGTCTATTCCAAATTTAAGTTCTTGCACTGATTCACTCGATAAGTCTATTGAAATAGATACGACGTCACCATTAACAGTGTTGGTGCATGGATGTAATGGTTCTGCTGGTCGGTTCAGATCCCTTGCTCAGCTTTATGCTTTTCATGGGCAGCAAGCGTTTTGTTTTAACTATGATGATAGGGATAGCCTAGAGGATACGGCTCAAAAGTTAGCTGTCGCCGTAGAAGAGCTCGCGAAAGTCACAAAAAATCAAAATATCACAATTGCTGGCCACAGCATGGGCGGGTTGGTTGCGCGCAAAGCCGTTGAGAAGGATGATCACGGTTCCAATATTCTGAGTGACCAGAACTTGGAGCTGATAACTATTTCGGCACCATTTTCTGGAATACGAGCCGCCAAACATTGCGGCATCAAGCCATTGCATTGGCTCAGTTTGGGGGTTCTTCCGGGTCTCTGTTGGATAATCACAGGAGACAACTGGTATGAAATAACATCTTCGTCAGATTTTATTAATGACCCCAAGCCGCTGATTCCGTCAGTAAAAAGCTATCTCAAGATTGTGACCAATGAGGAAAACACCTGCCGTCGATTCAATAAGAGTGGAAATTGTATTGAGAGTGATTTTGTTTTTAATGTAGCGGAACAGAACCAACCCATTTTTGATGATTACGCTAATATGACAAGAGTTCAGGTAGACGCGGGTCATGTAGAGATTGTTGGGTATAAAGACGTTGAACCCAGAAAGTTGTTATCTATTTTGCAAGATCAAGGAATGATCTCTAAGACTCCTCCGGAGAGAAAAGCCGAGCTTGAACGATTGTTTGCTGATCTTTATTGATGTCGGGATGTGCCTGAGCCTTCTAAAAGGCCAACTTTAAAAGAACTAACTGGAAAGGAACTAACTGAGAAAACTAACTGGAAAGGAACTAACTGAGAAAACTAACTGAGAAAACTAACTATTTGGACAGGCACTCTTAGACGTTGGCGAAAGTATTCTTATAATTCTTTGAGCGAGCCTAATTCAATGCAGAAGGTAGAGGGTCACTTTATGAGTTTTATCGTTTCTTGCACTTTTTTTGTAAAAGCCGGGTTACCGTATCGGTGTTTTGTTGACCATATTCTCGTTGTGAGTATGCTTGTAGAGAGATCTGATGTTGTGTCACGTTGCTGATACAAGCAAAGTGATCAGACTGCTGCATTAATCGCGCGGCCTCATCTGGCGGCAGCATGTCAAGCAAGCCGCCACTTGTTTGTGCAAAACCAACTTGAAAGGCATTCTTAGAAGCAGGTCAAACGAATGGTTCAACTCTTTGAGTAGGCCTGATTCGACGCAGGATGGCGGTTCAGTTTATGTGTTTTGCCCTTTCTTAATCTCAAAGGTATAAGGTTGAGAATTACAGATAGAGTAGCGGCTCAAATCAATAACGTGAGAGCACTAGTTGAACAATGAATGGCGGTCTACTCTCGAAGACATTCGTTGATATTCATGCCGCATGTGGATGCTTTGAACGACCTGCTCTGAGCCACCCTTTGACCTAATTCGCTGTTCAAACCAGGTGGTTAGTATGTGCCAGGCATCGGCTTCGATCTTAAGCCGCCATAAAAGATCAACTTCTTTCCCAGGAATAAACCCACGCTTGTCGGATCGCATATTGCGACCTGTCTACTCTACTAATTTGGACGAATGACAGACAACGAACCGATAAAAGACAATTAACAACGCGGACCTAGACTTACATAACTCCAGCTATAGTGCAATTGCAGAGGCGGCTGAGGATATAAACGTGCTTAGTTGATTTTGTTAGCCAGCGGAGGTTGACCGCACGTATCTGGAGGATTACCAGCGCGGCAAAGCCACATTTCCGCAGGTGGACCAAAATATTGACTAGGACTAGGACTAGGACTAGTAATTGGGGGGAATATCTCTGAGCAAAGCCAAATGGCATTTTTCCTTCGATCGGCCGACCTTTTGCGCTTCCTTACACAAAATAATCGATTTCTGCGAAAACTTCTGTTATCTATTGTAGCGCGCGGACACCAAAGATATGCTTGAACACGGTCGTAAAGTGTATGGTGCTTCGGAGTCCTTATTGGCTGATGATTCGCTGAACAATATACAAGCCGCCAACCATTTCCTGCAGTCAAGTGATCAGTAGAAACGTTCGACATACATGCATGTATCCGCTTATTGCTTTTCGGCTACGACTGTCAAACCGGCGCTAGAAATTTGCTTGGTTGAAATATTTCCTTTGGAAACTTTTGGAGCCGTGACTGGTCCTGGTCCCGTATCAAATTTTGGTCTAGTTGGCCCAGTTGCGTTCTGCTTGCTTGCGAATAAAATTTCGATCAAGGCATTTATTCAAACTCTAGTTTTATAGATTGCTAAGATAATGGGTTAGGCGTAATCGATAGGACCCAGTATTAGAGCTTTATTTCTTATGAGATCGGACAAACACACCAACAAGACGCAAGCTAAAACCAATCAAGTGATAGACGATCTTCGTTAATCCAACGGAAGCTTAAGTTCAGTAAATAATCTCTATTGTGCGTTGGCAGAGTCGCGTGTTGGCAAAAAAACCTCACAACATTCGTTGTGAGCATCCAAGTGGCTCAGGACATCGGTAAACATACCTGTGTCACATTTTCGAGCCAGCTGTTGGAGCAACAGACTGGCATTAAAGTTGCCATAGTATCTTATCTGTGTGTCAGATTGCGTGTATATTGCTTTAAGAGAATTTACGTACTCAGAAACTATATCCATGAACACAATATTTAGACATGTACTTATCACTAGGTTTAATGTAATCGGGTGGGGGACCGTCGATAAATATCGAAACACTACCCGAGATGAAGAATGGTTGAAACATCGTTTTGAACTCTTCAAGCAATATTGTTTACCCTCCGTACAAAATCAAAGTTGTAGCGACTTCAAGTGGTACGTCTTTTTTGATAGTAAAACACCAGCTAAATATAGGGAGATGATTGCTCATATTAATGATGATATGAAAATGTTCATCCCTGTATTTGTGCCGCCAATAACCCACCAAAAATTGGATCTATACTACTCTGAACTGCTTACACATATGCCCGAAATTATACGTCCTGACTGTGACTTCTTGATCTCTACTAGACTCGACAATGACGACATAATTCACACAGACTTTATTAGGACTGTTCAAGAAAACTTTCAACGTACACACAAGCACGTTATCAACATGCGATACGGGTATAAATTGGATTTACGAAACAACAAGCTTTATCAATCCAAGCAATACAGCAATCCCTTCACCAGCTTTATCGAAAAGAAGCCTTTCAAACTGCCCTTTTTAACGCAAAAGTGCTTTAAAACTGTTTTACACACAACTCATGGAAGCTTAAAGAATAAATATAGGGTTAACCAGATAACCGATAAGCGATATTGGGTTCAGGCGTTGCATGAAAGAAACTTGGTAAACGATGTTAAACCTCAAAGAAAAGCCATCAAGATAGACAAGCTGGCAACTAATGGAGGGTTCGCCTTTTTAGAAATTTTGTTGGGGGACAGCCTGAAGCTGTCATAGTTTGACGGACACTATAAATGAGAGACAATGCTCTCTCAGGAGTATCCCGATGACAACTAAACGAAAGCCCTACAAAACCTACCCCAAAGAGTTCAAGCTTGAAGCTGTACGCTTGATGGAAACGTCTAACAGGCCTGCATCTGAAATCGCTGCAGAGCTAGGAATCCGTCGCAATCTGCTCTACAAGTGGAAGGAACAACTCGAAACCAAAGGTGAAGCAAGTCTCAAAAGTAAGCGAGGTCGACCTTTAAGCGCCGACCAAGGTGAAGTAACGACCTTGCGCCAGGAGAATGAGCGTCTGCGTGAAGAGGTAGAAATTCTAAAAAAGGCCGCAGCGTACTTTGCTCGAGAGCTCAAGTGAAGTACGCCTTTATCCGAGACGCTGCCTCAGCACATTCAATCGTTACACTTTGCCGTGTGTTGAGCGTTTCAAGCAGTGGTTTTTATGACTGGCTAGATCGGCCAATGAGCACTACTGCTGCGAAGAACCGGCAACTCACGACCAAGATTCGCTGCTTCCATAAGGCCAGCAATGACATCTATGGTGCACCGCGACTACAACGAGACCTAAGCGACGACGGTGAACATGTAAGTCGACAGCGTGTTAGCAGACTCATGAAAGGTCACCGGCTCCAAAGCACCGGCTCGTTTTGAATTCACCCCTGAATCAATAGCAGCGCCAACTAAGGCCCCAATCAAACCACCCGCCATGGCTCCAGAATCTACTCCAGATACGCTTTCTTGATGACTTATTGTTCCTATCTCATTGGACAATACAACAGCGTCTATTTTCTCAAACTCAAAAGCCGCACGATTAAGTTCAACCGGTACGCTAGCGCAGGCGCTTAGTAGTAAAGAGAGTGCGAGCAGTAAAATAATTTTGTTCATTGAATGATTCATTAAAGAGTTCCTTGTATTTGTTTTGAGCAGCACGCACATAACCCTGATTATGATGAGTTAGTTTTATGACGGAGCGCGTTGAGACGTGAGTAATTGCGTAGGCGCAACTATATAGATATGTTGGTGTTAAATGAACTGGTGATTTTTGATTTAGATGCTTTAAAAGTTGGTATCCGCATACTTGGCGTCTGATTGGGCGGGTATAAGAGCTCATCTTGGGCTGGGTTGTAATACCACTTACGCTTTATATAAAAGTCGGATTCTCGCGCCGGTGGTTTGTTGACCATATTCTCGTTGTGAGATCTGATGTTGTGTCACTTTACCTATAGATACAAAGTGATCAGAGTCCTGTATTAATCGTGCGGCATCATCTGGCGCCAGCGTGGCAAGCAAGCCACCACTTGTTTGCGGGTCGATTAATAGTGCGATGTTTGCGTCACAAGGCTTATTTGAAGCTTTCCCTGTTTTATCTAAGTTGTTGTCTAAGTTGCTATCTCCTTTAGCATCAATGTCGCAACGCTCTAAATATGCATCAAGTTGAGGATGCAAACTTGACCGCCAGCCCGATGTCGCCAGCTCAAGAGCGCCACTGAGCAGGGGTATATCATGCAGATTGAGCTCTGCGACTAAAGTTTGCGGATTGCTATCTAACATTTCTAACAAATGACCAAGCAAGCCAAAACCAGTCACATCGGTAACCGCGGTTGGGTGGTGACTTGATAGTGCTTCCATTGCGCCCGCATTTGACAACAACATCATTTGTATTGCGGCATCAACAGAGTCGGCAGGTGCTTTTGCTTTCATATCCGCAGCCATGACAACGCCCGTTCCCAACGGCTTACTCAAAACGATGACGTCACCGACATGAGTGCCTGACTTTGACCACTGGCCAGTAAGCGCTACCTCGCCGTTCGCCACAATGCCAAGGTGGGTTTCTAAACCTTCGCTACTGTGGCCGCCGCTCAATGTCGTATTCTGTTCAGACAACACCGATTGCATCGCCTGTAGCATACGCAGATGATCTCGTTGCTGTAAACGAATGTCATTAAAAGCCAAATTAATCCATGCTTGTACATGGACTGGCGTTGCACCCATCGCGTATAAATCGCTAAGTGCGTGATTGACGCAAATGTGGGCAAAGCGGCTATCGTCCGATATGAAGCTGCGAAATCCATCAATGCTTTGCACCGACCAAACTCCAGGGTTGGCTTGCCAGAGGACAGCGTCATCTACCTGTCGTGAAGGCTGTTGTTCTGAATTTGGTTCTGAATTTGGTTCTGAATTTTGTATCGAATTTTGTATCGAATTGAGTTTCGCTAAATTTTCAGTAAGCAGGGCAGGGCCTAATTTACTGGCACAACCACCACAATGGATTACCTCTGAACCGTCATCGAGCGTGTTTGCTGCTGCTGTCATATCGAGCATTTTCATCGCAGTAAATTGCTGCATGAATTTTTGATCGATGTAGTCCTTCCATTTCCAGACCCACCGCCCACTAATGGCAAAGCCATTACGACTGCCGACGGCTAGCTTATCGCCAAGCGCCAATAAGCTTAAGTACTGAGTTTGGAGGCTGACTGCTTTTAAGGTGTCGCCTGCAAATAGGCGACGTAGGTTGTCTTCCAAATATGGCGCTTGCCGTACCGCAAATACGCCGGCTTTAGGTCGTGGGTCTTGTAGATTAGCGGCAATATCACCCACTGCAAATACGTGCTTGTGTGAAACACTCTGCAGAGTGGTTTCTACCTGTATGAAGTTTGTGTCAGTACTTACTAACGAACTATCCGATAACCACGGCGCACCTACAGCGCCGGTACACCAAATGCTGCTATCCAAAGCAATCTGTTTACCAGCATCGCTTGAAACTCCAGAATCCGTCACTCGAGCGACTGAAAATTCAGGGTGTAGTTGAATGTTGTACTCGTTTAGTGCTTGCTCGACACGCTGGATAACTCGATTTGGATAGCCCGATAAAATACGCTCACCGCGAAAAATAAGATGAAACCGAATTTTAGGGTGATGTCGCAAACGGTGCGCCATTGCGAGCACCAACTCTACGCCACCTGCACCCGCACCAATCACACCCCAATCGATAGTTTGAGCGCTTGGTTCAGCAACTGTGCTGTCCTCTTGGTGTGTTTCGAACGCGCTTAAGAGTTGCTGCCAACCCTGTTGAAAACCGGCTATGGGCTTAACGCCTAATGCATATTGACAAGCACCAGCAATGCGTTGGTCGGGTGTTGACCCAATGTCCACTGACAACACGTCAAATTCGAGCTCTGGTAGACCGGCCAAATTCAATCGTTTTTCATCCGCATCGATGCCCGTACAACGCGCTTTGATCCAGCGTACACCGGCCTTTCGGCACAACGCATTGAGATCAATATTAGTTTGCTCCAAGGAATAATGCCCTGCCACATAGCCGGGTAACATACCGGAGTAGGGCGTTAATGTTTTCTCGGATACGAGTGTAATGCGCACACTTGGAATAGGCCGCATAGCCAATGCTTTAATAAGTAACACGTGAGTGTGCCCGCCGCCTAGCAGTACTAAATCTTTACTCTGCATCAATACAAGCCTTGTTAGTTAACTCGGTCGCGCAACCAAGCACGAACCTCTGACATGGTGCCCCGATGTATAATCCGCGATTGATTTTTTTGTTCATGGTGCTGGTATTGCGGGTCGTAGTACTCAGTCAACAACGTTTCAATCATCAAATGAAACCCTGCTGGGTCATCGTTAAACTTTAAATTGGCAATGGCAGTACTTAGCTGTGCCACTAAATGCTCATAACGTAATCCACCCAAACGCTTTTTGATTCGGCCTAAGCTCTCTAATGTGGACGTAGACAGGCTGTTCCAAGGGTCAACGTCTATAGACCTGTAATGAGCCAAACTAGTCGCTACATAATCATTAAAAAGCCGCTCAGTTCGCTCCGCCATTGTCGCTTCAAGCATAACAATTGGCGCTCGCGCCATCGCTTCTTTTAAACTCTCAGGCAGGTGAATACGCCCAATCAAATGCGACTCAGCCTCAACCAAAATCGGAGCATCGACAGGGCAACGCATCCAGTCTATGGTGATCTGATTTTCCCAGTCTATCTGGGCCGGTTGAGCTTGAAACGTTTTACCGAACACGCTACCTCGGTGATTGGCTCGACCCTCAAGATCAATTGCATTAGCCAACGTTTCGATCAATGCCGTTTTTCCAACCCCAGTAGCACCACCAAGCAACACGATCTTATTAAGTGCACCCAAATGCTGGCTTTGCTGCAGTAAATACCCTCGCAATGCCTTGTAGCCCCCTTGTATAAGCGGGTACTCAATGCCAGACTCCTCTAGCCATTGCTGAGTGATCTTTGATCGCAAGCCCCCGCGAAAGCAGTACAAGTAACCGTTCGGATGACGGCTAATGAATCGTTGCCATTGCTCAAGTCGATCACCCCGTACCTCTGTGGTTGCTAAACGCGTGCCGAGATCAATCGCGGCAGACTGACCATTAGCCTTATACTCTAGCCCAATAATATGTCGCTGATGGTCGTCCAATAGCGGTACGTTCACCGCCCCTGGGAATGCGCCAGCGCTAAACTCTATTGGCGCACGCACATCTAATAGCGGTGTATCCTGCTGAAATAGTTCAGCAAAATGAGCACTGCTAAGGTCGGGCCTTATGCGTGTGAGCATAACTTGTATATAGGCTTAGAAAACATGTGGGAAGTGTACCGCGTATCAGAGACGGGCTAATGAAAATCAGGTTGATTCATTGGGGGGAGGCTGTTATTCATAAGTTCTCGACTCGATACTGATCGTTAACACTTGTTCCATTACAATGGGGAAAATGGCGCCACTCTCTGCAATCCAAATTAGTTGCTCTACCCGTATAAGTAATGTTCCCCGATACTATTCACCAATATTGTCCATAACCAATAGGCCACTATCATCGAACAAATCATCACAACATGGCTAAGGGAGCATCAGCAATACGCTTTACTAATTGTGCCCCTTGTAGCCTTCCTCGAAGCATTCGTTGGAATAGGCGTGTTGGTGCCAGGCGTAATACTTTTATCGATATGCACGGTTTTGTATGTTGAGCAAATTGCGACGTTATGGCAAATGTTGCCTTTGGCCTTTGCTGGCGCAGCGCTTAGCGATCATTGCGGCTACTATTTTGGACGTTGGATGGGCCCCCGATTTCACAATTCCCAGTTTGCACAGAACCGCGCCAAACTTTTAAACAAGGCAGAGCGACAGATAGTCAAATACGGTAACTATGCAATACTGATTGGCCGCCTAGTTATCGCCGTTCGTAGTATCGTACCTCTATTGATAGGTGTCAGCGGAATGTCTCGCTTGAAATATACGACCTATGATCTTGTGGCCTGCGCCATCTGGGCCACTGGACTCGGATTGCTGGTGATGGGTATTGGTGAAATATGGAGTTGAGTTTCGCGCTGAGTTGTGAAAAAAAGGGGTGACTTAGGGTGCCTGTCCCGTTTGAGAAGACTTGCATCTATGCATTCGTCACCCTGTCGTTTATTGGTGGAGGCGGCGGCTATCAATAAGTATGGTTAAGCTGCTGAAAATAAAAGGAATTATTTATTAAGTATTTTAAGATACCCCCAATAGTACCCCCAAACATAAAAGTAACCCCTTAGATTTAACTGTTTTTCGGCACGTTAGGAGACGTTTTCCTACTCAGAATTGACAATTCAATCTGGCAGAAACATACTCATTTGAGACATTCGCACTAAAACCATCTTTGCCGCAATTTCACACAAACAAGCGAAAAAATCGCCCCGCCTGCGGCGGGAAACAATAGTTAAATGGTTAAATAGTTAAAAAGCCCGAACAG